>Ga0335397_10000855_pt1 | contig 41026 bp, 39 predicted proteins | sample MAT04_FD_205740 | JGI IMG/M metagenome (GOLD analysis project Ga0335397, IMG submission 205740) | Freshwater microbial communities from Lake Fryxell liftoff mats and glacier meltwater in Antarctica - MAT-04 (spades assembly) (version 2) ... | reverse complement strand
GACCAGGCGGCGTCCTTATAAGGACTTCCACCGAATGACTCTTCATGGGATCAGGGCCGGAGCGGGCGGGCATCTGAAAGGTACCAGCAATGCAGCACTCGCCGCAGAGCTAGGTATTACTCTGATTGGGACGATGGGTCACTTTTACCCACAAGTCCAATCGGGCCAGTATGGTGTTCGCTCTGCTAACAGAATGGCGATGACCCACTGGGACAACGCTTTCCACGGCATCCTAGGCACGATGATCACTGACACTTTCACGACGTCAGCATTTTTGAAGGACCTTACCCCACACTTTGCCAACCTCTTTCGAGGCACGCGTGAGGATTCGGGGTCGTCACTTCATCACATCGACTGGATGGTAGAGCACTACCAAAAGCTCGGGATTGACCCGATGACTAAGGAGGTCACCTTTACCAACTCACTGGATGACATCAAAATCGAGTCCATCAAGCGCTACGTGGAAGGAAAACTACGGGATTATTACGGCCTGGGAGGGTGGTGGTACAAAGACCTGGGGATGATCACCCCCAACATCGTCATGAAGCTGTGGGACGTCACGCGTCCTGAAGAGCCAGATCGCAAGATCTGGGTGGTCAAGATCCCCAACGAAATCGGGAAGCGCTCAGGTGCACCCGAGGCGATCTCGGCAGCGCTCTTTGAGCTGGGCATCTCAGAGTAACTACTCCTTGTCAATTTGATTTAGTAAGGGCGTCCACTTAGTGGACGCCCTTTTTCATAAAAAAAAGACCTATAGTTGAAATACTTAAATGAAGTAGCTATAATACGTCAGCAATCTGCCAAAGCCTGAATAGTCCCGTAATATACGAGATTATTTTGGCTTTTATGTATGACCCTCACCGGTCGTCCATCACAGCCAGCTCTTTAACAAGTGAGGAGTTTATGTATCACTCGAGGATCTCTCGATTGTGATCAATCAATTAGCTATTGGGGTAAAAAACCCCAAGGAGGACAGCATGCAACAATTCGTCGTTCGAAAAGGTACGCACGTTGGAAGAGGCCATCTATTAGGCCTCACCAACAGACAGGATGCCAGCGGCGTCTACGAAGGAGAGTGCCATGACCAACACACTGTAATAGGTGTGATTTGCGATGGGTGCTCTGAAGGTCATGCGTCTGAAACAGGGGCAACACTGGCAACGGGATATCTCATCCGTGAGATATACTGGCTGCTTCAGTGTGGCATGAGTCCATCAGAAATCCCAGCAGTGCTGTATGCACGACTCAGGGATTTTCTGGGACAATTTCTCAGGTTGTATCAGTTCAACAGCGAAGCTGACCGTGTCAACTTCATCAAAGATCATCTTCTGTTCACCGTTGTTGGATTTGTCGTAAATGACTCAGACGCAGTTGTCTTCATAGCTGGAGATGGCACTCTGATCATCAATGACGAAACCAAATTTATCGACGCTGGGAACAAACCAATGTACCCAGCCTATCATCTCGTGGATCGCACGATGCTTGAGAAAGAGGCGGCAGAGCTTCCGACGTCTTTTGATGTCTACAGCCCTAATCGTCTTGACCTCAAACGTCTAGCAATCGGCAGTGATGCCTGGAGTGACGAGCGAACATTACTTACTGACATCTGGGGACTTAAAAACCCAGCTGGCCTTCAAAGGATGCTCAACCGACTCTCCAACCAGAGGCATTTTGTAGATGATGTAACAATCATCACGTGTGAAGTCGTCAACGACCAACCAAAAACGGAGGAAGAGCTATGATCGTCGTTGTAAACGGACAAAAGCTCACGCTGAGTTCAAGCGATGGCATCGGGAGTGGAGGCGAGGCGAAAGTCTTTAAATCCACTATTGGCGGCCAAAATCTGGCCATCAAAATCTATCACAAACCTGACATGAAGAGAGCGAAAAAGCTCCAAGCGTTCCTCTCTCACAACCGGCAACTGCCAGCAGATCGGATCGCGCACCCACTCCATCTCGTTTATGATGGAAAGGGTCAAAGCATTATCGGTCTCACCATGCCTTTTCTAGGAACTGGATTTCAAGAACTGGCAGGACTATCCAACAAGAAATTCCGTGCGAAATATCTCGTATCCAACCGAGACGTCGCACTGACTTTTCTTGACGGGTGGAACACCGTTGATCAGATCCACTCAAATGGCGCAGTGATCGGTGATTTCAACGACCTCAATGCTCTCTTTCGAGGGCGTGAGATGTTGTTCATCGATGTCGACTCGTGGCAATTTGATGGTTTCCCATGCCCTGTCGGAACAGAACAATTTCTCGTTCCGGAACTCTACAACCAAGATCTGAGCGTCAAGCCAGCTTTCAAGCCGGAGTACGACTGGTACTCATTCGCTGTGATGCTGTTTAAGTCACTCTTGTGTGTTCATCCGTATGGAGGAACTCACAAGCAACACACACAGCTAGTCACGCGAGCTGTCAACCGGATATCCGTCTTTGCAGACGGCGTCACCTACCCAACAATTGCACTCTCTCCAGATCTTCTGGACGATTCACTTGGAGAAACCTTTGAGCAGATCTTTGCAAAAGGAAAGCGGGGACGCTTTCCTAAAGATGTGCTCGAGATGTACGCCAAGAGTCTCATAGAGTGTAAGCAGTGCGGGTCATTCTATCCGAATTCTCGGAAAGAGTGCCCTGTCTGTCATGAACACACGCTCGTCGTTATCATGCGACCGAGCACAGTTGGCAAGGGCGTAGCCGTTGTCGAATTCCTACGAGTTAACGGGACAATCATCTATACCCGACTCGTTGGAAACACACTCAACGTTATCGCCAACGAAAAGGGCCAGCTGGTTCTGTACAGCAGAACCAAAAGTGGCGCGACTTCACGAAAGGAGCTGTTCAATGAAATTGCTGGAGTGAACTTTGAGCTTCTGAATGACGTGCTGGTAGTCAATCTACCCAAGTCTTCAGAGCTCATACTCGTTGATATCTCAGGTGATAAGCCAAAAGCAATCACCAAAAGTGAGACGAGTATTTATATTGGCACACGACGCGCGATTTATCGCACGTCAAACGAGCACCTCTTCAGAATTGTCGGTGGAAATCTCATGTATGGTCAGCTCCACAATGGAATGCTGATCGAACGTCCTCTTCGCCAGGTGATGAATAACCACACGTGGTTTAACGTCAGGCAAGAGGCAACAGGAGACAAGCCCACTGTATGCGGCTTCTTTCAGGTCATGGACAAGCAATTGTTCTGGCTTGTCTGGGATGGCCGCAACTACGACAATCTATCAGTCTCCGATATGGAGCAAGGAGAGTCACTTCTTGACATAACGATTAAATTCTCGAGTCAAGGAGTACTGATCAGACGGGTTACACAATTCCAAGGAAAGTCCTTTGTCCGTACGGACATGGTGGATGATCATGGGAATGTAGTCTTCTCATCGCCTCGCACCAACCAGGAAGACCTACCTTTGCCGGGCTTGCATGGACGCGCCTACACAACGGGCAAATTACTCCATGCAACAGATGAAGGAGTGATGCAGGAGGAAGTCTCAACAGGTTCTATCAAGAACTTTGAGGCAACCAAAGGCCATGTCTCTGAAGGAGATGCGCTTTATCCGCATCAAGGAGGATTACTTGTAGTCAAAGACAGGGTCGTGACACACATCACGCTAAGCTAATTGATGTCAGTATCGAGGGATCTTAGAGACACCCTGTAGCAAAAAAACGTCTCTTTCGTCATTTTTCAAGTCCAAGGAGGACAAAAATGTTAGCATCACGACCATCTCTCTACAAGCCTGAAGATGCGTTCGCCAATATGTACGCCACGCGTACAGCGGAGTTCGCAGCTGAAGGCAGGGCAGCCGGACTGCGGCCGGTCACCAAAGACCCACGCAGAATCGGACTGATCATCGTGGATGCACAATGGGACTTCGTTCACCCGACGGGCACCCTCAAAGTCGACGGCTCACAAGACGACATGCGTCGTCTAAGTGAGTTCATCTACGCCAACATGGAAGAGATCGGATCGATCTATGCTAGCCTGGATACTCATCACGAGTTCCAGATTTTCTCTGATTCCTGGTGGGTCTATATGGACAACCAGAAGGAACATCCGGCGCCATTCACCATGATTGGCCTGAATACGAGAGGAGAGGCTGTCAACCTGGAAAATGGTCGACAAGTCCTTGCGCTCTTTGATCCACTCTGGTCTGCCACCTACCTTCGCGAGCTCAAAACGAAAGCTCAGAAGGATCTGATGATCTGGCCAGGACACTGTCTCCAAGGGACCATGGGGCACAACCTCATGCCGTCTCTTCGTGAGGCTTTGACATTTCACGCATCGGCGCGGCTCTCCCAAATCCAGTTCTTGGTGAAGGGAACCTGTCCGCAAGTCGAGCACTACGGCATCTTCGCAGCTGAAGTGCCGTGGCCAAAGGATCCAAGCACGGGTATGAATACTAGTGTCTTGGATGCTATCGCACAAAACGACCTGATCTATGTCGCAGGCGAAGCCAAAAGCCACTGCGTACTGGCGACCATGAAGCAGCTCGTGAGCTACTTCAGCGGTCAACCAGATGTGATCAGGAAAATCCGATTCTTGATGGACTGTACCTCATCGGTCGTCCATCCACTGGTCGATTTCGAAGCCATCGCGCAAGCCGAGCTTGCCACCATGGCGAAACTGGGCGTCCAGCTCGTTACATCGACTGACACGATCGGTTAATCATCGTCGGGTCGCAAAGAGCGATCTAACTTCAAATACGAAAGGGCGTACTGACGTGAGCATATCAAGTATCACTGACCTTTTTGATAGCGCAGCTGACGAGGGTGCAGGAATGTCCCAAGCAAGTGTAGGGTTGATGGTGAATAACCTAAATGCCAACACAATGCTTGGAGCCCAGGGTGCATCGGCGGACGATCTCGCAGGAGATCAAGTCACACTTTTTGTCGAAATAATCGACAAATCTGGCTCTATGGGGGTCGTGCAAGACACGGTCATCCATGCCTACAACGAGCAAGTCAGAGCGCTGAAAGCCTCGAAGATGGCCGATTCCATCCTGATGTCCACATGGACATTCAGTACGAGGTCGGAACTGCTTCATGGCTACCTTCCGCTCGACTCTGTACCCGACCTGTCACGTGCCGTCTATTCACCAGATGACTTGACGGCACTTTACGACGCGATCTTGGACGCGTTCACCAGTGTTGTGGCCTATGCCCAAACGCTGATTGACGCAGGGATCCAAGTCAAAGTCGTTGTCGTCGTACTCACGGATGGCCAGAACAATGCCAGCCGGCACAGCGCCGCCGCAGTTGCTACGATCGCAGCAGATCTCCTGAAGAAGGAATACTACACGCTGGCTCTCGTAGCCTTTGGCGTGGACGGCCTGGATATCGCCCGAGAGATCGGATTCCCAACTGCTAACGTGATGGATGAGGATACTGATGCCTCATCTATCAGACGGGCATTGGGAACAATCAGCAGCTCGGTGATCCGAACGTCCCAGACGCTTGTTGGTGCACAGGGCAGCCAGAGCTTTTTCTCATAAACTCTTCACGCTGACAGATTAATCCTAGATTAAGGCTCATCCACAAGCGATGAACCTCTTGATCTGTTGATATATCTGTCAGACTCGAATATTCGAGTTCGTGGTGGGGCGCTTGACTGCGCCCCACCCTTCTAAAAACTTCATCTCTTCCTCATATACTTTTCATCTTTCCCATAAAAACTTCTCAATTGGTCTTATAGAATCGCGTGTTGAAAAACACGAAAAGTACTGTTATACTAAATTTCATTCATGGCTAAAAATCCATCCTCAGACTATTCAGCAGATTCAATTCAGGTCCTCGAAGGACTTGAACCTGTACGTAAAAGACCAGGTATGTATATCGGTTCTACCGATAGTACCGGTCTGCATGAATCACTTCGTGAAATTGTAGATAATTCAGTAGACGAAGCACTCGCAGGCTTTGCTAAAAACGTTTGGGTTATCTTAAATAAAGACGGCAGTACAACGGTTATTGATGATGGTCGAGGAATTCCAGTAGATATGATGCCGGGTTATGGTAAATCAGCGCTGGAAATGGTCATGACTAAGCTGCATGCTGGAGGAAAATTCGGAGGATCAGCGTATAAAATCTCTGGAGGACTCCACGGTGTAGGATCCTCTGTAGTTAATGCACTTTCAGACTGGCTATGGGTTGAAGTAAAACGAGGCTCTAAACTTTATCGTCAGGAATATAAAAGGGGCGAGCCTCAGACAGCTGTTGATGTCGTAACAGACTCAAAACTCGACTTTAAAGTTGACAGAGACTCAGGCACAACTACCACCTTCTTCCCCGATGCATCTATTTTTAAAGAAACCATTGAGTTTGATTATGACTTTATTAAAAAAGTAATCAGAGATAGAGCTTACCTCGTACCACGTGTGTATTTCCATCTCATGGATAACAGGGGAGAGGAGCGTAAAGAAACTAACTTTTACTTTGAAAGTGGCATTAAAGCACTGGTTGAAAAAATTAATGAAAATAAAAACCCTCAACACAAAGTCATCTATGTGAACAAACAGGTCGGAGAAGTGCAGGTGGAGCTATCAATCCAGTACAACGATACCTATGTCGAAAATGTCGAATCATTTGTAAACGTAATTCCAACTATTAATGGTGGAACTCATCTTACCGGTTTTCGTATGGCTCTCACGAGAGCTATTAACGACTATGGTAAGAAAATTGGCGCATTTAAGAGCGAGGAGGACTCTATAACAGGAGATGATACCAGAGAGGGCCTAACAGCTGTCGTATACGTAAAAATGCCTCAGGATCGTATCCAGTTCGAAGGACAGACTAAGGGAAAGTTAGGTAATTCAGAAATTCAGCCAGTCGTAAATCAAGTAACCAAGGAGGGTTTGTCTGTATTTTTTGAGGAAAATCCCGCAGATGCAAAAAGAATTTTAGAAAAAGTATATCTCGCAGCTCGCGCTCGACTCGCAGCAAAGGCCGCTAAAGAAGCAGTTATCCGTAAAGGAGCACTTGAGGGATCATCTCTTCCAGGAAAACTGGCTGACTGTCAGGAAAAAAATCCTGCACTCTCTGAACTCTATCTAGTCGAGGGAGACTCAGCAGGCGGATCAGCTAAGGGTGGACGAGACCGTAAATACCAAGCAATCCTCGCACTAAAAGGCAAGATCCTCAATACCGAAAGGGCACGCCTGGATAAAATGATTGAGCATGAGGAAGTTAAAAACATCATCATCGCACTTGGTGCAGGAATTGCTGACACCATCAACATGGATAAGCTCAGATATCATCGAGTCATCATCATGACTGATGCGGACGTGGACGGAGAGCATATTGAGACACTTATCCTCACATTTTTCTATAGACACTTGCCAGAAGTTATTAAGATGGGATATCTTTATGTCGCGATGCCACCTCTTTTCAAACTTCAAAAGGGAAAAGACATCAGGTATGCGTATAGTGAAGAAGAGCGAGATGCTCATCTTAAAGAAATGAAGACGGGTAGTATGAATGTAGGAATTCAGCGCTACAAAGGGCTTGGAGAAATGAATGCTGAGCAACTCTGGGATACCACGATGAATCCTGAAAATCGTGTGCTAAAACAGATATCAATTAATGATGCTGAGGATGCTGATCAAGTATTTACTATGCTTATGGGCGAGGAAGTGCCTCCCCGTAAACACTTCATCCAGACAAACGCCATGACAGCAACGCTAGACATATAACAGAAAGTTAAAAGTTAGAAATCAAAAGTCAAAAATAAAGGTACTATATCTTTTTAATAATTACTTTTACCTTTTGATTTTATTAAAGGGGGTGAATTGATTATGAATATTGCAAAACTAAATACCGGTAAAAATCCAGCAGCAGGCTTACTCAATGCATTCATTGAAATTCCTAAAGATAGTGGTATAAAATATGAACTCGATAAAGAGTCTGGAGTAATCATGGTTGATCGCTTTTTACATACAGCCATGCGTTTTCCAACTAACTATGGATTCGTACCAAATACGCTTGCTGAGGATGGAGATCCACTGGACATTATGGTACTGAGTGAATATTCGGTAGTTCCTGGTAGTGTTATCCCAGTTGTCGTTATCGGAATGCTCGAAATGGAAGATGAGGCGGGAATTGATACCAAGATCTTGGCTGTTCCAACTAAAAAAATAGATCCGCTTTTCGGAGCATTTAACGACATTGACGATGTCCCAGAAGCAACTAAAAATAAATTAAGGCATTTTTACGAGAACTATAAATCACTTGAACCAGGTAAATGGGTTAAGTTGAAAGACTGGAAAAATAAAGCAACAGCACTGGAAGCAGTTGCCAAGGCTTTAAAGAGCGACTAGTAACTAGTTGGTAGCGTTTAGTTGTATTTCTAGACGCTATATGCTAATTTCTATTCGCCTAAATTTATTTATGTCAAATATTGGAAAATTATTACAAGTAGACATCTCAACAGAGATGAAAAAATCGTACCTCAACTATGCGATGTCTGTTATCGTGCAGAGAGCATTACCAGATGTACGAGACGGACTAAAGCCAGTGCATCGACGTATCCTCTTTGCGATGCATCAAATGGGACTCAATCACTCTGCAAAATACGTTAAATGTGCTAAGGTCGCCGGAGAGGTCATGGGTAATTATCATCCACATGGAGACGCACCAATCTATGACGCCCTCGTTCGTCTCGCACAGGATTTTTCACTCCGCTATCCACTTATCGATGGTCAGGGAAACTTCGGATCAATTGATGGTGATCCACCAGCTGCTATGCGTTATACCGAAGCACGTATGGCTGCTATTACGGCAGAACTACTTATCGATATTGATAAAGAAACGGTTGACTACATCCCAACATTTGATGCTTCGCGAGACGAGCCGGTTTATCTTCCTGCTAAGTTGCCTAATTTACTTTTGATGGGCTCTGAAGGTATTGCTGTTGGTATGGCGACGAAAATTCCACCACATAACTTAGGGGAGATCATCGATGCGATTCATTTTATGATCGGTAAAACCACCTTTACTCATCCCACAAAGACTACAAGTGAAACAACTTCTACCTATGATAATGGACCATCACTCACTGCTGATGTAACGATTGATCAGCTACTAGAATTCGTCAAGGGACCGGACTTCCCGACATCAGGCTCTATCTACGACATCACCGAAATCCGGAGCGCATACTTTACGGGTCGGGGTAAGATCATCATCAGGGGTAAAGCAGAGATAGAGGAAATAGGCCAAGGAAAATCAGCCATTATCATTACCGAGATCCCTTATCAGGTTAATAAAGCTGTTCTCGTAACTCGCATCGCAGATCTGGCTAAGGAGAAAAAGATTGAGGGAATTAGTGATCTGAGAGATGAGTCAGATCGACGTGGTATGCGAGTTGTCGTAGAGCTAAAACGCGACGCATCACCTAAAAAAGTACTTAATAATCTTTTTAAACACACCTCTCTTCAGACCAGTTTCCCTGTTAACATGGTAGCTTTGGTCAATGGAACGCCTCAGCTCCTAAACCTCAAAGTAATTTTGGAAGAATACCTAAAGCATCGCTATATCGTCATCAAAAAGAGGTCTGAGTATGAGTTAAAGCAGGCAAAGGCTCGACTTCATATCCTCGAGGGTCTTAAGATCGCCGTAGATCACATCGACGCCGTCATTAAGACTATCAGAGAATCAAAGGATCAAGACGATGCTAAGAAGAACTTAATGGCGAAATTTAGCCTATCCGAAATTCAATCAACGGCTATTCTGGATATGCAACTTCGACGACTTGCAGCACTTGAAAGACAGAAAATTGAGGACGAGCTCGCCATGGTCAGAGAGACTATCGCATACCTAGAGGACCTCCTCGCACATCCTGAAAAAATACTTGGCGTTATCAAAGATGAGTTGACCAATCTTCGTGCAAAATATGTAGACGCACGAAGAACTCGTGTCTATAAGGGTAAGGTAGATGAGTTCTCAGAGGAAGACTTAATCCCGAACGAAGCTACTGTTATCACTATGACTGAGACAGGCTATATCAAGCGTCAGTCCATGAATAGTTTTCAACTCCAGAATAGGGGAGGTAAGGGTGTCAGAGGGATGACAGCGAAAGAAGAGGATGCTATCACGCACATTAGATCATCGATGACACATGACAATATCATCTTCTTTACAAATAAGGGTAAAGCATACCAGCTCCGAGCATACGAAATCGCAGAAAGCAGTCGAGTCAGCAAGGGATCGGCTATCGTAAATCTCCTTAATATAGAGGCTGGAGAGAAAGTTGAATCATTTATCGTTCTGAATAAATCACTTAAAAAGGGATATATTTTCTTGACGACTCGTAAAGGAACGGTCAAAAAGACAAGTATCACCGAGTTTGAAAATATAAGGCGCAATGGCATGATCGCGATCAAACTCGATCCCGGAGATGAACTCGTCTGGAGTAAAATTTCAACCGGGGATGATGATGTCCTCCTCGTATCACAGCAAGGTAAGGCTATCAGATTTTCTGAGAAGTCAGTTAGACCGCTCGGGAGAGGGACTATCGGCGTACGAGGTATTAAACTCGTCGCAGATGATCGCGTCATCATAATGGATGTGCTTGAGAAAAATGACTCCACATCAGAGCTTCTTACTATCATGGAAAATGGCCTAGGTAAAAAGACGATTGTATCCCAGTTCCCAACGCAGCAACGCGGAGGACAAGGCGTAAAAGTGGCAAAAGTATCTGACAAAACAGGGGAGGTAGCAGTATCACAGATCATCCCACCTAAGTCAGTGGAATTAATTATCACCTCTAAGAGGGGACAGGTCGTAAAACTTGAGATCTCATCTATCCCTCGACTTCACCGAGATACCCAGGGCGTAATCTTGATGAGATTCTCAAATGTGTCAGATAAAGTCACCGCAGCAACGTGTATTGAAATTGCATAGACTACCCTCATTAAATGAAAAAGATTCTATTTATCTGTGCTGGTAACGTCGCAAGAAGTCAGATGGCTGAAGCATTTTATAATAAATTTACAGACTCAACCAATGCAACAAGCGCTGGGGTCTTAGATTTTACTCCAAAGAAATATGCTCATCCCATCCCCGAAGTGATTGAGGTAATGAAAGAAGAGGGGATAGATGTCTCTCAGAAAAAAGTAAAACTTGTCACACCAGAAATGGTTTTATCTGCAGATAAGGTTTTTATCCTCTGTCCTGAGGAAAAAGTACCAGACTTTGTTCTAAAAAGTTCTGCGATTACTAGGTGGGAAATCAAAGACCCTTTTGATTCAAGCACCGCCAATTTTCGTATTGTTCGAGACCAGATTAAGCAAAAGGTAAGAGATCTAATCCAATGATACCCCAGGGCCTGTGACCCCAAAAGATATTCGAACTGGTTATGCTTATCTGATGTATAATAAATCTATGAAGATTGATGGGAAAGAAATTGCACTGCACATTTTCGAAAATCTCATGAACAGAGTTAAAGATCTGAGCGAAGAAGGAATCACTCCACACCTCGCAGTAATCCTTGTGGGGGATGATGAGTCGTCTAAAGCATATGTGCGACAAAAAGAGCTCAAGATAGGAGAGATCGGTGCTGCTATCACGATTCATCGCCTCGACAACACTATCAGGCAAGAAGAGCTAATCAAGCTCATCGATACCCTTAATCACGAACCAACAGTTCACGGAATCATCATCCAGCGCCCACTTCCTGCTCATATAGACGGAGATGCTATCACCAACGCCACTGAGACAAATAAAGATGTAGACGGCTTTTGTACGAACTCACCATTTGACCCTCCGATCGCTCTCGCTGTCTGGAAAATCCTCAAAGAAATCCACCGAAAAATCCCCTCTTCAAGTGAAGCTATGCCAGAATGGCTTAAAAGACAACGAATAGTAATTCTAGGTAAGGGCAAAACAGCCGGCCTACCTATCACTAACTACTTTAAAAAAATGAAAATTACTCTAGTAATTATTGATTCAACCACAGAACATAGAGACGAGCCTTTATCATCAGCCGATATCATCATCAGTGCAGTAGGGAAGAGGGGGGTACTCAGTAATAGAGAGTTCAAAAATGAGTCAATACTTATCGGTGTTGGGATGGGTAAAAACGATGAAGGAAAACTCGAGGGTGACTATACCGAGGAAGAAGTAGTAAATAAGGTCGGATACTATACTACTGTTCCCGGGGGAGTAGGACCGGTTAACGTAGCGATGTTACTCCAAAATCTCGTTCACGCTGCTGAAGTCAATAATTCCTATTGACACAATCTAAAGTATTCTGTAGACTAATTTTCCAGGGACCACCCCTGGTTTTTTTATGCCAAAGGAAACAACGGTACGAATAAAAGAAGATTTTAAAGAAAAAAATATACTCTCGCTCACTCAATTTGATATCCCCTCATTACTCAAATTATTTTCAGTAGCCGACCACATGCAACTTCTTAGTCTGAACTCTTCACCGGTCGATATTCTCAAAGGAACGATAACTACACTGCTCTTTTATGAACCATCGAGTAGGACATTTGGATCATTCGCAGCTGCTATAAAACGCCTCGGGGGAGCAACTGTGGATATAGTTAATCCCCAACTAAATTCATCGGTAGCAAAGGGTGAGACACTCGTGGATACAATCAGAACTTTTGAGGCGTACTCAGATCTGATCATCATGCGTCATCCTGAAAAAGGAGCAGCACAACAAGCAGCGAAAGCTGCTTTTTTTATACCTATTATTAACGCGGGTGATGGGATAGGGGAGCATCCTACCCAAGCACTTTTAGACCTCTATACTATTTACAAAAAATTCGGGAGACTTGATAACCTAACAGGATTATTTGCAGGTGATCTACTCAATGGCCGCACTGTACACTCACTTCTAAAGGGACTATCTCTCTTTAAAAATAACACGATCTATCTCTTATCACCCCAGTTACTTTCGCTTCCATCGCTAGAGATCACTCGTCTTAAAAAATGCGGCCTTACAATCAAAGAAATACGAAGTGAAAAAGAAATCCCTCCTCAGGCTAATTTTTGGTACTGGACGAGGGTTCAAAAAGAGCGATTTAAAGACTTAGAAGAGTATGAAAAAGTTAAAAAATCCTTCGTAGTCACACAAACACTGCTTAAAAAGTATGCAGGAAAAGAAATGATACTGATGCACCCACTCCCACGACTAGACGAGATCGAGAGTAGTATAGACGCTGATTTACGATCCGTTTATCTGCGCTCCCAGGTACGAAATGGCATGTATATACGAATGGCGTTAGTGAGTCTGGTACTAAATAAAATCACCTAACAATGATGACTAAACTTTATCTCAAAGATGGAAGCATGTGGGAAGGCACAAGCTATGGTGCAAATACTAACGTAAGTGGCGAGGTGGTATTTGCTACAGGTATGATGGGCTATCCTGAGAGCTTAACGGATCCTTCATTTAAAGGTCAAATCCTCGTTCTCACATATCCGCTTATCGGTAATTATGGAGTTCCTGATCGTTCACTCTGGGAATCTGACAAGGTGATGATTTCTGGTCTGATCGTGAGCGAGTATATCGATACACCCTCACACTTCCAAAGTAAAAAGACGCTCGCAGCGTGGTTAAAGGATGAGAAGATCCCCCTCCTTCAAATTAAAGATACGCGAAGGCTCACACAGCACATCAGAGATAAGGGAAGTATGTTGGGTAAAATCATCTTTAACAATGACATTCATTATTATAATCCCAATACTGAAAACCTCGTCGCTCAGGTATCGACCCCAACAATTCGATACTACCCGTCTGTGCAAAAAAAGGCAAAAACCATCGTGATTATCGACTGTGGCACAAAGAATAATATTCTACGCTCTCTGAGCAGACGAAATGTCTCAGTACTCGTTATCCCATGGAACTTTGATATCTTCAAATTCTCAAACCAGGACGAGATAAAAAGTCATCTAGGGCGTAAAGAAATAGATGGCGTCCTCATCTCGAATGGACCCGGTGATCCAACGTATGTAACGGAGACCACAGCGATAATCCAACGCGCGCTAGAGAATAAAATCCCAACGCTGGGGATTTGCCTGGGTCATCAACTGCTCACACTCGCTGCAAAAGGTAGCACAGTTAAGCTTAGATATGGTCACAGGTCTCAGAACCAACCGTGCCTACTTGTCGGATCGCCTCGTTGCTACATAACGACTCAAAACCATGGGTTCGCCGTTGATGAAATACCCGCTGGATTTAAGAAATGGTTCGTTAATGCTAACGATCAGTCAAATGAGGGAATTATCCACGAGACATTACCCTTTATGTCTGTACAGTTTCATCCTGAAGCAACACCTGGACCATTTGATACTGAATGGGTTTTCGATTATTTTCTCAAAAAAATCACGTCATGAAAAAAATTATTAAAAAAGTAATCGTCCTTGGCTCAGGAGCTCTCAAGATAGGGGAGGCAGGGGAGTTTGATTATTCGGGCTCACAGGCGATCAAAGCCCTTAAAGAGGAGGGGATAGAGGTGGTCTTAGTAAATCCAAATATCGCGACCATCCAAACGTCAAAACTCCTAGCAGATAAAGTGTATTTCCTTCCTGTTAATTACTATTTCGTGAAACGTGTCATCGAGAAAGAGAGGCCAGATGGCATACTCTTATCATTTGGCGGCCAGACAGCACTTAACTGTGGGCTTGAGCTCTTTAATAGGGGAGTCCTCACAAAAAATAGAGTGGTCGTGCTGGGAACACCTGTTGAGACGATACAATTAAGTGAGGATCGAAAGGAATTTGCGCAGCATTTGCACACTCTTGGCATCAGTACTCCCGAGAGCCACAGCGCAAAATCAGTAAAGGAGAGCCTACAGGCAGCGAAAAAACTAGGATTTCCGGTGATGATACGGGCTGGATTTGCCCTAGGAGGGCAAGGTTCAGGAATAGCTGCTAATGAAAAAGAGTTACTGTCTATTACTGAACATGCATTTTCATTTGTTAAACAGGTCCTCGTTGAGAAGTATCTTCATCATTACAAAGAGGTTGAGTATGAAATAGTCAGAGACAAATTTGATAACTGTATAGCTGTCTGTAATATGGAAAACATGGATCCACTTGGCATTCATACGGGGGAGTCAGTTGTCATAGCACCAAGCCAGACGTTAACGAACTATGAGTATCACCACTTACGCACCATCGCTATTATGATAGTCAGAAGTCTTGGGGTGATAGGGGAGTGCAATGTCCAATTCGCCCTCAACCCTCAGCCAAAAAATAACGAGGGAGAAGCTCAGGCATTTGATTATTATGTGATCGAACTAAATCCTAGACTATCCCGAAGCAGCGCTCTGGCCAGTAAGGCAACTGGCTATCCACTCGCCTATGTCGCAGCTAAACTTGCATTAGGTAAAAATCTTACCGAGCTGGTCAATACCGTTACCAAGACAACTCAGTTTTGTTTTGAACCAGCACTGGACTACCTCACTGTCAAAATTCCTCGCTGGGATCTGCATAAGTTTAAATATGCTGACGAGACTATTGGCACCAGCATGAAGTCTGTAGGAGAAGTAATGGGAATTGGTCGAACCTTCGAGGAGGCATATCAAAAAGCCATTAGAATGCTTGATCTGGACTTCGAGGGTGCTGTAAATGAGTCGCTCTTTAAAAAAACGAGCATTGATGAAATCAAAAGAAAACTTAAAAAACCCACGCCACATCGGATGTTTGCCATAGCACAAGCATTTATAGTTGGGCTAACTCCTGATGCTATCCATGCACTAACAGGAATCGATCACTGGTTCCTCTATCGGATCCAAAACATCATTAAGCATGAGCAGGAGCTAAAGAAGACAAAAAAACTTTCAACCCAAAACTTACTACGTCTTAAACAACTCGGAATATCTGATAAGCGGATAGGATTACTCCTAGGAAAAACGGGAATTGCTATCAGAAGAATTCGAAAAAAGAAAAATATCCTACCAGCAATTTTTCAGATAGATACGCTCGCGGGGGAATTTCCTGCTCAGACGAATTATCTCTATATGACATACAACGGTAGTCATCACGATGTTACGCCGTTAAAAAAGAACGCCGTTATCGTCCTTGGATCAGGACCATATCGTATAGGATCGTCGGTTGAATTTGACTGGACAAGTGTTACCACCGTGCTTAGGCTAAAAACTCATAAAAAAAACTCAATTATCATAAATTGTAATCCCGAAACGGTCTCGACGGATTATGATATCTCAGATCGACTCTATTTTGAAGAACTGACCTTTGAGCGTATCGCTGATATTTATGACTTTGAACAGTCCTATGGTGTCATAGTCTCAGTTGGTGGCCAGACACCTAATAATAGGGCACGAGCACTTCATGGCTATGGCGTACCCCTGCTAGGGACAAGTCCCGATAATATAGATCGGGCAGAAAATAGAGGGAGATTTTCAGCACTTCTGGATGATCTTCATATCAAGCAGCCTCCCTGGGACAGTCTAACCACACCTGCTAATGCCTCACTTTTTGCACGACGAGTTGGATTTCCCGTACTCATCAGGCCATCATATGTACTCTCTGGTGAAAGCATGAAGATATGTCATAGTGAGCAAGAGCTGGAGGAGTTTTTAGAAAAAATTGCGACAATTTCTCAAGAATTTCCCGTCACAATAACAAAATTTATAGAGGATGCAAAGGAGATAGAGGTGGACTGCGTAGCAGCAAAAGGGGAACTAAAAGTCATGGTGGTCTCTGAACACATAGAGCAGGCGGGGGTGCATTCGGGTGATGCTACGGTCGTCTTACCCCCACAAAAACTCTACATAGAAACACTTCGAAAAATTAGGACAATGACCACTGACGTTGCAAGGGCACTAGAAATTACCGGGCCATTTAATATTCAGTGTCTAGCTAAAAATAATGAGCTGGCTGTGATAGAAATTAATCTTCGCGCCTCACGAACTTTTCCTTTTATTTCAAAAGTTACCGGCGTAAATCTTATCGATATGGCAACTGATGCATGCATGGGGATAGACATAGATGGCATCAATGGACAGATCATAGATCTAGACTTCGTGGCGACGAAAGTAGCCCAATTCTCATTCGCTCGACTGACAGGTGCAGACCCGATCTTAGGAGTTGAGATGGCGTCAACGGGAGAAGTAGCGTGCTTTGGTGAGGATATTGAGGAGGCTTTCCTTAAAGCAGAACTTAGTGTGGGAATGCGGATACCAGAAAAGGGAATATTTCTCAGTCTTGGTGGAGATAAAAATAAAAATAAATTTTTAGAAGATACTATCGACTATCTTTATGATCTTAATTTACCACTCTACGCAACCAAAAAAACTGCTGCTTTTCTTCATAAACACGGCCTCCCCGCAAAAAAGCTATTTAAACTTCATGAGAAAAAAATTCCCAATATCCTGACATATTTCCACAAGGGAAAGGTAGACTTAGTCATAACCATCACTGATCAAGATCTTAAAAAGGATGTTAATGATGATTACGCGATCAGGCGATATGCTGTAGACAACAACATACCACTCTTCACCAATCACCAGAAGGCTACATTATTTTTACGATCAATAACAAAGAAGAAAATAGACGATCTCCCAATTAAAGCTTGGGATGAGTATCAATCGGAATTAAAAATTAAGTTATATGATAAGCTAGTGATAGGGGATAGACCCGTAAGATAACTATTGAATGAATAATATAAAGCTTCCTGGACTTATAGACCCACATGTGCACCTACGTGATCCTGGTCAGACAGATAAAGAAGACTTTTTAAGTGGCACGAGTGCAGCGATCGCTGGCGGATTTACCGCTGTAATCGATATGCCCAATAATAAAGTGCCAATTGCTACTACGGAGCTACTGAAAGCAAAGCAAAATATCGCCAAGAAGCAGATAGTATCCGACGTCGGATTTTATTTCGGAACAGTAGGGGATAATTTAGATGAATTTGAAGCATCGGTATCTCGGGGAGGAGCCCTTGGACTTAAAGTCTATCTTAACCAGACTACGGGCAATTTTTTACTCGATAAACATCATCTTGAGAATATATTTAAACGCTGGCCAGAGGATCGTCCAATACTTTTTCATGCAGAAGATGAGACTTTCGATAGTGTGCTTGAAGTGTTAAAAAAATATCCTCGTAAGATCCATCTATGCCATATGAGTACTGGGTATGAGTTAAAACGTGTGATTGAAGCAAAAAAAACAGGACTTCCCGTGACGTGTGGTGTGACTCCTCATCATCTCTTCTTATCGGAAAAACATTTTCAGCAATATGGTTCCTTCGCGATGATGCGACCACCGCTCCGACCACAAGCTGATGTCGATTTTCTATGGGAAAATATAGCATCAATAGATATGATCGAGTCAGATCACGCACCGCATACACGTGAAGAAAAGATAAATCCGCCAGCTAGCGGACCTCCAAATGGCATCCCGGGTTTAGAAACAACGCTACCGCTTCTTTTGACTGCTGTCTCACATAATGCATTAAAGATAGAGGATATCATCAGACTTTGCCATGATGGACCCAAAACAGTCTTTGGGATCGACCAGGGCGATGAAACCTTTATAGAGGTGGCTATGGATGAAAAATATGTAATCGATCAGACTAAGCTGCTAAGTAAGGCAAAATGGACACCTTTTAACGGCTGGAAGGTGCAGGGAAGAATCAAGCGAACCGTTTTGCGCGGTACCATTATCTATGAAAATAATAGAGTCATAGCGTTACCAGGCTCAGGGAATATACTTTAGTAAAATCTTTTTGGTATCATAAAAAGAGATGGCGAAAGATAATGATACAATCGTAGGGGGGGTACAGAACCTCATTAAGACGTATGGTTCTGCAAGAACATTTAAGTGGCAGTAACCATTGACAGGTAACTGCGGATTTACTACTATATCTCTATGCAACCAGTGCTCGATCAGGTTAAAGTACCAGTCCTCACCGTCCTGATCTCTCTGACCTTATTTTTCCTTTTCGTCAGGATCTTTGGGCCAATTCCTTTCACGATTACTAGTGTAGTGACAAATAAAGTAGACCTCTTTACTATAGAGGGAACAGGAGAGGCAAGTGGCGTCCCAAGTACTGCTGAGTTCAGCGTCGGTGTATCTAAAACAGGATCTACTGTCGTGGCTGTACAAGAACAGGTTAATCTAGCCACTAATAAGATAGTAGAGGAGCTTAAAAAACTCGGCATTAATGATAAAGAAATTAAGACATCAGACTATGCTGTCACTCCAAATATCGACTACACCTCGAGTAGGCAGACGACGACTGGATATACAGTAAATTCTACTATTAACGTCTCACTCAGAGACGCAGCTAAGGCCAATAGGGCACTCGATACTGCTACTGCAAACGGCGCTACCACAATCAACGGCGTGAGCTTCGTCCTCAGTGATACAGACAAAACAAAGCTTGAAGATGATGCTCGTGAGCAGGCTATTAAAAAAGCGAAGGAAAAGGCTCAAAAAGTTAGCCAACAAGCTGGGATTAGACTAGGTAGACTGGTCAATATCTATGTCAACCCACTTGATAGACCCATTATGTATGAAAAGCTCTCGGTTTCTAATGATGGAGGGGGTGAGACCTCAGCACCTGATACCCTACTTCAACCAGGTGAAAATAAGGTAAGTCTAACCGTTACGCTCTCATACGAGACCCTCTAATCTTTCTTTGAACTTTCTGTATTACCACTATGAAAATTGTTATGGACTTCGCGAAGTTGTTTGTTCGTAATATGCGTGTAGATCTGAGTAGTGGCGATGTTTTTATGGCCTAGCATTTCCTGGACTGAACGAATATCAGCACCATTTGTTAATAGGTCTGTCGCAAATGAATGTCTGAGAGTATGCACGCTTGCATCTACAGGCAAACGAGCAAGTCTCACATATTTTTTTACAACACGCTCTACACTCCGAGCAGTGAGTCGCATTTTCTCTCCGCCCTCTAACTCCAACTCCGACCCGGAATAACGGATAAAAAGCGGCTTGTAAACATCTTTACGCGCGGTAAGATACCGAGCGATCCAGTCAGCAGCACGCTCTGAGACAAAGACAATACGTGACTTACGACCCTTACCAATTATCCCAAACTCACGACGATCTAAATTAATCTGCTCGTGATTAAGGCTTACTAACTCAGACACACGAAGACCGGTTGAAAATAAGAGTTCTATAATAGCACGATCACGCAAGCCATCAATTTTAGTTGTATCAGGCATGGTTACAAGCCGCTCCACCTGCTCTTTTTCTAGAAACTTTAAGCTCCTACTCTCCGTCTTAGGTAGGTCAATTTTAGATGGCTCAAGTGTCGATATATCGTTTTTAATCAGGTACCTAAGAAAGGATCGAAGGGCGATAACGTAATAGTTTTGAGTAACTTTTTTACGTGTCTGGCCGTGCCTATCGGTTTTGTTTGCGAGAAAAACCCGATACTTTCGAATGTTGTCCAATGATAATTTTTCAATCGGTTGGGAGGGGAGAGTCATGGAGTGCCAAGTAAGAAACGACTCTAAATAATGACGGTAATCGCGGATAGTTAATTTAGAACAATTTTTCTCAATTTCCAGATACTCTAAAAATTGATCAACAAGTGAGGGAAGGGAACTGGGCATAATTGTATAGAAAGTAGTTGGTAGAATGTAGTGGGTAGTTGCATTAATTGCTTAATATACTACGTACTACGTACTACGTACTACTATTTATGACAGAAGAGGGGAAAGGAGTCAAGATTGTACGACGTAGCACATAAAGAATAAATCGACTATTTATCAAGACTTAAAAGATGAACGCCATTTTTAGACATTGCAAATCCCATGTTCTTAGCAGTCAGATCATAAATAGGATAGAGTTGGTGAAGCCTAGAGGGAGAACAAGGATCAGCTAAGTCACTCCTTACATACTTGTTCCTCGATGCTGCTAAGATGCCCACATCTGAAATTCCGACTGAATCAGCAAATGCGACAACAGATGAAACAAGAATCTTTTGATACTGAATCGACTGAACTATCGGCAATGTACTTTCATAGACCGCCTTACTACTTTCATACATCACATCTTTAGATGGTCCTTGAATCTGAACAATAACGAGGCTGTTTGGTAACTCGTCAGGAATTCCTTTATCGGGACAGTATTTAGGCCAATAATTATATAGCTGATCCCGTTCTAAAAAGCTCGTCACCGCTAACACACGTGGAATCTCCTGCGCATCATGTGGTCGCCATGTCAGTCCAAAGCCATACTGTCCATCCATCCATATCCGACCCTTAAACCCTTCTAGGGTTCGGTATGCCTTACCAGCTGGATGATGAAATACCGGGTGCAATCCAAATTTTCCTGTGGTGGTCACATCCTGGCTGCTTCGTGGATGAACCCGAATAAGCGTCTCAAGAAAACCTTTATTCATATAGTCACTAAAATCATAGAGCGCACCTCGTAGTGGTATAGAATCGGTCATGGCTTCCTGTGGCGTAGGAGGCGGATCTATTGCGGTCTGAGTTGGAACTAGCTCTTTAAGCCATGCTTTATTGGGAACGAAATCACTTGGTAATCGCGCGTGCTCTTTCATAACGATGTATTCTAGCAGGAGAAGGGAAGGGGGACAACCTAGCAGCCAGACTGAGGAATCGTAATAATAACGGTCGTGAAGCCTAGTGACTTAAAGAGAGCAGTCAGTTGAGTGCGAGCATTTGTCGAGGCAATGTCCAGAATGCGACCGTCACATGCTGCCTGCCTGATAAGACCCTCTGCACTTTCTCTTGCTTTTGCTTCGAGGTCCTTATCCCCCTTAGAGAGCAGGCCTAGCTTTCTATCATAGACACGTGTCTGGTCATTATTTAACTTTGTAAACAGGATTTCAGACTCAGGTAGCATTAAGCGAAGCGTTGTGCCCTCAATAACTATATCTTTTTCACTAAGCTTAGTGAGATCAAACCCTGCTACGACCTCACCTTGAGCAATAAGGAGAATCTTATCACCAAAGAGGAGCTGCTGGAACTGATTTCCACTCTTACCTGCATCAATAACCTTTTCAATCGTGAACTGTGCTGTCTCCAAACGATTTAAAGACTGGAGCTGCTTTATAACCGTGCGAGAGTTAGTATTAAAAGTGTACTGAGGTTGTTTGGTGAAAAAACGTGCTATGGAAATAATCCCTAAAAGTAACGCAATCAGAATCATTAGTGTTAACGCTAAAAATATAATTCTCCGAGCTGTACTAAAGTTCATGTCCTCATTATACGCCTACTAAAACAGGATTGACAAGCAAGCTCCCATTATCTACTATCAAAGATATAATGTCTGACCGATCGCCAGAAAGACACCCCTTAAAGATACCTCACACACAACCTGAACCTCCGCTAGATCAAGGGGATGTGCCGCTCATTCAAAAAATACAACTGGTTACCCTTGACCATCCCACTATGACACGAGCAGCCTTTATTGGAGGAGCGCTAGTAGCAGCTGCTACTACTGTAGGATTAACTAAACATTTTAGTGCAAATTCAGAACCTGAGACCAACGTTGGTAGTTCAGATCAACTAAAAAAATCAGAGGATCGTGAATTAGTGAGTGATTCTGAAATTGTATTTTTAGGCAGAAACAACGATGACGAATTGTATCAGAGTGACGTCGCACAATATTTAGATGTTCTCAATATGCAAGCAATCTATGATGAAGCTAATAATACTTATTTTAATCCTAGGGTTCATGACTATCAGCCAGGATTAGAGTTTAAGGATCCAGATAATGAAGTACGAATTATCCCTCCTAATTTGGTCGCAGAAAACGTAGGCGTAGTTAGACTTGGAATTAAAACAAATAACGAATATGCAGGCAGTGATGGCATCAGAATGAGATTGGATAATCCTGATGACACCGAAAACCCTACCTATGTTTGGCTTGCCTTCGTAGACAAAGATTTATCTGTTCCGTCTAACCCAGTCTATGTAGATGAACATGGAGATCCAACAGGTAAAAAAATGTGCATAATCAGTCCAATATATATGAACACTAAGCCAATTAATCAAAACCTCCAAACGACCTAACTAGCCTCGCTACACAAGACCGTAGGATGACCTAGAAGGCCTATGAAATATAAAAGATGACCACTTATTCATCTTCAGAATATTGACCTTAGAAAAGATAGTCTAAACAAGCAATAACTTACAAACTTGCATGAAATCAACACTCTCTCTAGAGTCCCCCTTAAGGGGACACTCCATATAGCCACCAATTACGCATAATTCGTGCCTACGACAAGTATTTTCCTTTCATTCTCGAAGTGATATTAGACCTATAATAGGCAATAGTAGTAAAAAACGAAGCCAGATAAAAAGAGAAGTAAGTATGACATAAATAGATTGCACTCAGCAGCATTAAAGTGAGTTACGAAATATCACATTTTGGTTCCTAGTGAGGCTCCCCTCAGGCCTTCCGCAGCGTCGTAAAAGTATTATTATACGACGTGGGTCATACCATCTCTAGATACCCATTAACGATCACTTATTAGCACCTAGAGTGGGCGTAGCTAGTGGCCGCGAAGAACAGGTGTAAATAGGTGTAATTAGGCGTGCTCTCCATGCGTTGCTGTAATCAGTATTTATTACCCCCTCTCTCCATCGCTCAAGGCAGGGATATAATCCTGTGAAAAGTCACCCCTTCACACCCTCTTGGGAGACTACCTCCTCTCTGGCATAACTAAAATTAGATTGATTTATCAATCTAATTTATATACCTTAGCCTCGTAATTAAAGAGTGTTCGTATTTTTTACGTACTACTAGGTCTATGCAATAGTATACACCGAAGCCTTCGTCCGATATTTTAGGTATATTTTAGCTTCAAATTGAAGCTAAAATAATCTAACACCCCAATCAAACTATATCAATCACTATTATAGGACTTATAGTATTACCCCTTCTCTACCCCTCCGACTAGTAGACCTCCTCACCTTCCCCATGAAGTAAAAAGTAATAACACAAAAAAAACAATTACACCCACCCATACATATTCCCACATAACATTTCTAAAGAGTCGCTTATCAAACCACACGTGTGATAGCCCCACCATCGTATATAAAATGCCTGCTAGAAATAATGCTATAACTGTTGGCGAGCTTGGCCAAAACCATGCAACACTAGCCAGCTCCACAAGACAAAGTGTCACCACCCCCGCCCACTGTCTCATCGAAATGATCCCCTTTTGTAAGTTATATGACCATAGTGATTGGTAGACCAATGGATATGTATAGACAGCAAGCAAAGGAACTGTTATGAAAATTGGTTGATGGAGACTAAAAAGAATATTTGTTAAAAAGAAGTATGAAAGAAGTGTCAGAATAAACGAAACAATACGCGCTCCTGATAAGAGCGCAATGGTACGAATCGATGAGACAATGAATATATTTTTACTTAAATATAAAGAATATAGACCAAAGGCATAAAAAGCGGTCATGATAAGCCTAAAAAGAAGCCTCGTTGGAATAAGAAAATAAAACAACGCAAATGCTAGACTATAAAAAAATGGGAGTGTAAAAACACTCCATGAAAAGTTCTCTTGAAGATCATCCTTAACTGCCCAATACAGGATCAGATTAGTAATAATTGCCATCGCTGTAGCAACGATAATTCCCGATTTTGCGAACTGATACTCCGAGAGAAATAGCATGGAGGATAAAAGAAGCACGCCAAGAACAAATTTTTGTCTCTTCTCAATTGAAAAAGCAATAACCTTCTTTCCCCTCTTCCCTAGCTGAGAAGTAATTGGTTTGTTAGCGATCTCTCTTCTCCTAAAAATCATTTTGATTTCCCTAGCTATCCCTCTACTATTTCAAAATTTGCATATACTTTTTGGACATCATCATGATCTTCTAATTTTTCCATAAATCCAATGACCTTCTCAGTTTGATCTGATCCTGATACTTGCTGATATACTATAGGCTTATATATGATCTCTGCCCCACTTATCATTATCGCCTGTTCAAGAAGTGCCTTCCTCATCCCACCAAGCCCATCAGAACGAGTATAGATATGCACCTCATCCCCTCCTGCATCTTCAACATCCTCTGCACCATAGTCTGCAGCAAGTAAGAAAATATCGTCAAGTGATCTACCATTTTTAGTAACAGTGATCTGCCCTTTTTGTGAGAATTGATAACCTACGCTTCCCTGAACCCCGAGAGTCCCTCCACTTTTATCAAAAAGTGTTTTAATTTCTGGAGTTGTTCGTTGCTTATTATCAGTGATCGCTTCAACGATCACACTGACACCAGCTGGACCAAATCCTTCATAGACGACCTCAAACATTTCGCCCTCTCCCTTACTAGCAGCGCGCGTCATCGCTCGCTCTATGGTATCTTTTGGCATATTAGCTGCTCGTGCAGCATCGATAGCCAGACGAAGCCTAAAGTTAGTGTCTGGATCGGCATTTCCTCCGCTCTCACGTATGGCCATGGAAATAGCCTTTGATAACTTAGTGAATGCCTGCCCACGCTTAGCGTCGTTAGCCCCTTTTTGTCTTTTTATAGTAGACCATTTAGAATGTCCGCTCATATTCGTACTTATTAGCGTATAGTAAGTAGCGTAGAGTTCAAAATAGGGCAAACTAAACGCTAAACGCTGCTTTCTAGACACTTCATTATACTCTTGCGAGCTTGACTTTTGCAAATAAAATGAGTAAAATTTCATCTTATATTTGATGTCTCATTAAATAGATTTTTCTCCATGACCCAACTAAAAACACAAGCCATACAAACAGCACTTTTAGGTGACTGGACCAACGCAATTCTTCACAACAAATCGATTCTTGAAGAGACACCTGAGGACATCGATGCGCTTAATCGACTCGCGTTCGCACTCACAAGTATAGGTAGTATTAAAGAAGCCAAAAGTCTATATCAACAGGTTCTTACGCTCGATACGCAAAACCCAATCGCCCTTCGTAATCTCAAACGGCTTCAGGATGGGATTACTCCATCCAAAACAAGTAGCCTCCCACCCGTTCATGTCAGCAACTTATTTATTGAGGAGCCTGGGCGTACAAAAGTCATCGAATTACTCAACGTTGCTGATAAGAAAGTCATCGCACCACTTCGCTCAGGAGAAACACTGCTGATGGTAATTAAGCGCATGAAGATCTTTATGCTAGATCAGGAAAAACAGTACATCGGAATGCTTCCTGATGACATCGGGCGACGTCTCATCCGTTTTATGAATGATGGCAACCAATACGAAGCATACGTTAAATCAGTTGATGGTAATAGAGTCACTATCTTCGCGCGTGAAGTAAAAAAGACTACTAAATTTAAAAATCAACCGTCATTCCTCCCAACTGACAGAACAAAACTCGTGGTAGCAACTGGAGCTCGTAATTCTAGTAAAAATAAAAAGGTAGTAGATTCAGATCTAGATGATCAAGACACTGAAGATGAATCGTCCACTGACGAGTAATCATTTTTATACACTACTTTTCCTCTAAATAATTCTTTCTTAACTTGGCCTACTTCATTTAGTCGACGAACCTGCACAAGCGCGCGATACGCTAGCGCTACTGAGGCGACTAATAGAACGATAATCACCACTAAAAACTGCATGAGACCTCCTTATAATTAATTCTTTTTGTCATAGATTGTAATATTATCTTTACCCAGTGTCAGAATTATATCAGAGAGCCCCTGCTTGGAGCTTTCTTTTGGAACAATAGAAAGCAAAGAACTAAGACGTGAACTAGTATAGCTTTTACTATCGTAAAAAGTAATAGCTGAGGATTTCAGAGGCTTTTCGCCATTGTTCACTGCGACTACAGAAAGTCCCATATTAGAAAATGCTCTTCCCACCTTAGTCCCCAAACCAACAACTCCTGTAGCATTGATAATAGTTATCGTTTTATCATCCTGAAGAAGAGACTGATCTCGTAACATCCGCGAAACGATTACATCGCTGGAATGCTCATCTGATGGGAGCTTAATACTATCTGTGGCCATGGAAGAGGCTGAGATAGCCTTAGCAGCCAGTGCCAGACGTAAAAGATCATAGAACGAAAGTGTCGTTGCTATGCCATTTTTATGAAATGATGCGTCATAAAAATAAGATGATGTATGTTCGTATCCTTTGAAGGGCGTTGATAAAGTAAGTTGTGTATCAGGAAGCAGGCCGACTGCGAGAAGCTTTTCCCCAGGCGTACCCTTGCCCGTTATTTTTAGGTGAGATAATTTTTTTTCATCACGTAAAACGGTCACAACATCAACCATTTCTTTATAGACGAAAGAAACAGTAAATGCATCCGCTCTATCAACCCTACTTTCTCGAATCAGAAAAAAGAGTCTAAACAATAATGAAAAAGTAATAACCGAAAAAACAACTGCGCAAAAGATGAAGATTAGCCTCAAACTACCACGAGTTGGTGACGGTTTTTGATGTTTTTGCATGGGCAGCACCAAAAAAAGTTACCACTGATTATTTTTCTTTTTTTTAATAATTTCGGGCATGGTGAACGTAGGAGCTGTACTCTGACTCATGCCGGAGATAGAGACATTTTTATCTTTCTTTGCCTTTTTCTTTTCACCCTTAAAAAACCCATCATTCTTTGCCATAAATAATCACCTCCTGTCTATTATACCACCCAAATTTACATTTGTAACCTTTTACGCCCATCCTAGATCATCGGTACTAACTGGTCCATAACACTTTGAAGCTCGGTGGGTAAAGGAGCAGCAAATGATACGCGCTTTTTAGAAGTAGGATGGATAAACGCAATAGCTGCTGCATGGAGAAATACACGCTCTAAAAGCTTTCGATCCTCTCGTTGTGTCTTACGACCTGCGTACAAAAAATCAGAAAAGATAGGGTAACCAAGATACTGGAGATGAACGCGTATCTGATGTGTTCGTCCTGTGAGAGGATGAAGCTCTACGAGAGAGACTATCTCTTTTCGACTATCAGCTGTCCTAAAATAGGATACAACACTATATTTTGTAAGAGATTCACGACCACCCGCTACCACCCCAAACTGCCTTCTATTCCAAGGCAATCTGCCAACTGGCACGTTAATCTCCCCTATCATGGGAGTCACTTTACCATGAGCAAGTGCGAGGTAGCTCTTCTCTACTCTTCTCTCTTTAAACTCACCTTGGAGAGCAGAAAAAACGTCTTGGCTTTTAGCAACAATGAGGATACCTGAGGTTTCTTTATCGAGTCGATGCACTATTCCTGAACGAAGATAGAAATCAGTACTTAGCTCCTCGTCAGAATCTGTAGACTCTGGTAAGACGGTAGGTGTTAATTCTTTTTGCAAATACACATCAGTGAAATCCTGGACTGTTTCTTGTCCAGCAGTAGTATCTGATCTATTAACCGTTATTCCGGCTGGTTTATTAATCAAAAGAAGTGAGCTGTCTTCATAGAGTATTGGTAACATATAAATTATTTATCCTTTCTAAAAAACGTAGTCTCTCTTTCTTGTAAAAATAAAAGTACTGATGAGGTAATAAAAAGAAGAATGAGCAAGACATTATCAATCTGTAAAAAGACTTGGGTCCCAGTAGTTGATCTCACGAATGATGCAAGGAGTGTGGTAAAGGAGAAAACAACTAAAAATAAGTAGCCAAGACTTCCATCTCTTATTTCTCCTCTTAAATTCAAAGGGATTAATATTTTTACAAAGAAAAGTAATGTTAAAAAGAAAATGATAGGAAGGAATACCCCCGAGAAAAGGTCACGCATACCGGATAACAATTGATGTCCGAAAAATCCAAATGGTAATGCACCCAAAAGAGCCATTGAGAAAAAATCAAATATTCGAAATGAGGGATATTTCTTTCTTTTATATAAAAGTACAAAAACTATTCCTCCTGCTATTCCTCCCACTAAAGAGAGCCCAGGGAAATACGGGAACAGAAAGAAAACAAGAGGATTAAAAAATCCTAAGCTTGGATGCAGAGAAATATAAATAATCCTAGCACTAAGTAGTCCAATGCCTGCTGTATAAAACGCGACATTAAAAAGAGCTTCTATCGTTACGTTTTTACGGACAAAAATAAGATCTTCTTTCGCAAGTATGTGCAGTCCAAAAAGGAAGACAACAAACGAAATAAGTAATACAATAATAAGCAACTGCATTAGAATTTAAATAATATTCTGCCAAAGCCCAAGGCGAGAAGGGTTACTCCCACTCCAACAATAACTTTATCAACACCAAAGAAATCTGACAACCCACCAGCAATCATAATTGGGATAAGTGAAAAAATACCTACCATAGCATTAAGTACTCCATAGATTTTCCCCCTAAACTCATCTGTTGTTTTTTCCTGTAGTATCGTATTTGATGGTACGAAAATAAATGCATTTGCTAGTCCTAGAAGAAAAGCCATGGCAATGACTAAATGATGAGGGGTGAGATCAAGGACGTGGGGCAAAGAATGATTCAACGTCTGGACAATCTCACGAGCGCTAATTTTAGCACCATAGGGCAAGACAAGCATCGCAATTCCTGATAGAAAAAGCCCTATGGTTGTTAATTTTTCTTTAGATTTATCATGGAGTACCGTAATCAAAACGATAGCACCGACAAGTACGCCAAAAGCAGCAGGAGCGATAAAATAGAGCGGAAATTCCTCAATATTGATCTTTAAAATTTGCGTGGAGTATCCGGGTGCGATAACTGCGAGGACGAGCAATAGAATTTGAGATAACGTAAGAAGAAAAAGTGAATTATAAATTGGTCGAGAATTACGCATGATATTTATAGCCTCGCGAACCTCAGCTATTAATGCAGCTTTTGGTACTTGTAGAAGGCCAAGTCTTTTTTTACCTCTTTTTTTCTCAAGATGAATTCCTGTAATAAAAATTGAACTTATCAGGAACATAAATCCTAAAAGGATAAGAGTCTGGACTCCACCAAAAAACAGTAAAATTGGACCAGAAAGTAAATATGCTAATAACGCTGATCCGTAAAGCCCTAGACCAAACAATGCATTAGCAGAAAAAAGCAGCTCTTTTTTAACAAGAAGCGGAATCATGGGAGTCTCAGCCGGTATAAAAAATTGAGTAACTACGGCAACTAAAAATGATGTCGTATATAAAACGAAAAGATTATCAGGAAACAGAGCAAGAATAATTACCAAGATTCCCCTGACGATATTTGCTACAAAAAGAACATGTTTTTTATTAAGTCGGTCGACATAAACCCCAGCAAGAACACCAAAAAGTATAGCTGGAAGAGTGAATGATATTACGGCAAGTGAGACGGCTAAATTTGATTTGGTGAGTGCATATACACGAAGGAGAATATAAAAATTGAAAAGGTTAAATGCGAGAATGGTAAAAATTTCGGAAAGCCAAAGAAATAGAAAGGATTTCTCAGCAAACGCGAGGAAGATTCTGTTTCTCATTATGCTTTTTCAGAATATGCTCCTGTTCGAGTGTCAACTTTTATTGATTCACCTATTGAAATAAAAAGAGGTACTTTCGTCTGAATACCATTCTCAAGTGTCGCTTCTTTAAAAACATTTGTGGCAGAATTTCCTTTCACATTAGGGGAAGTGTCCACCACCCTAAAGATCATCTTTGATGGAAATGCTACTGCAAGTGCATCATCGCCAAGAAAACTCACATTAAAACTCTCGCCTTCTTTTAAGAATTGGTGTTCTGGAATTTTTATGAGGTCTACCTGAATTTGATCATACGTCTCGGGGTTCATGAAGTACGCAAATACGTCATCTTTATAGAGGTATTGTAAGTCTTTTTTCTGGACGTGGACATCGCTAACTTTAGCGCCGTTAATATAACTTTTTTCAAGCGTTGAGCCGGTCTTAAGATTTTTAACTTTAATCTTAATGTTCGCACTCCCCCTGCCCATCTTAATATGCTCGTAAGAAACAACCATGAGGAGTTGACCATCTTCTTCGTAGGTAATGCCAGCGCGTAAATCAGTAACTGAAATCATGCTTTCTTCGCTTTCCTAGAAACCCGAACCAAACCTGAGCAAACAACAACTTCTACTCCCCTTCTCTCAAGTTCATCAAAGAAAAGATTGGCGCCGATTGAATCAGCCGCCATGTGCCCTGCATCAATAACATTGATATGAAGTTCACGAAGTTTTTTGAGCGCATCTTCGCCAACATGCATCTCAACCAATGTTCCAACACCCGCCTTAGCTAGCTGTTCATAAAGCTTGACCGATGGATTAGTACCGCCTGTAAAACTGACCATGAGTCTACCTGCCCTACTTGATGGTGTACCTGAGACAAGGGACGGACCTGATTTGCTCTTCATGGCCTCTACGAATTCTGGTATCTCCTGAACAGCCTCCAAGACCTCGCCCGCTGTATCAAACTTCTTATCACCCAAATAGTCTTCCATGAATGCATTTCCCATGTTATCCCAGATAGTATGGAGAGCCATAAGGGGCACATCCATAAGGCGTGCCGCGTCGACTGTTTTACCATGATTTATAGGGTTAAAACGCCTCTGCACCTCGCCCATGCGCTCATGAAACAATGCATCAGCTACATTTACTGGTACTCCAGCTTTCGCGTACATATCTACCTGCATAGCCATAACCTCATGGAGACTACTGAGTGCATGACCATCAGGATGATGAGCGAGGAGTAGACCAATGCCTGCACCTTTTTCATTTAGCCTATCTACCATGAGGACCTCTGCCACATCTGCGTCAACACCCGTGAGGATTTTTTTAATTTCTTTTTTAGGATCACCATAGAGCATACGCGAATCTGAATAGGGGTTAAGGAGAGTCTCTGGATCAAAATATCGCTTCTTTTTATCACTGAGCCCTGAGTGCTCCTTTTTACGCTTAGCTAATAACTCTTTTACCGTTTTTTCACCACGAGGATCAGCCTTTATTCCCATATCAACAGCTAAATCATAAATCTCTTGAATAGTCATAAGTTCAAGTATACCACTCTCCCGTGCATCTGTAAAATATTTGTTAGTCAATCAATGTTCGGGTATAATAGAGCAGGAAAATTAATGCCGGGATGTAGGAGGGTTATAAACCCGACATCCCGCAAGCAGGACGCAAAGCGGGAGTGGAATGACATTTTGAATATGGGCGGATGGCGGAATGGTATACGCGGTAGTCTCAAAAACTACTGGTTGTAATGATCATGTGGGTTCGAGTCCCTCTCCGCCCACAAAAGAAAGGTCTCAAAAACCTTTGATTGTAATGATCATGTGTGCCTCTGGCACGAGTCCCTCTCCCGGCACAAACCACTTTGTTACCACACCTAAACCAAAACGAACACCCGAAGGTGCTCGTTTGATAGAAAAACTCCAAAATATCTTAGACAGTAGGAGCTCCACCGTTATCTACTGGTGGTGTTCCTGCATCTGACACTGGAACAGTTGGTTCACTCACAGGTGCAACAGGTGCTGTAGGAACAACTGGTGGTGTCCAAGCTTCTGGTGCAGGTGTAGGAACAACTGGCTCAGTTGGTGCCACAGGTGGTGTCCAAGCTTCTGGTGCAGGTGTAGGAACAACTGGTGTTTCTACCGCTGGCGATACAGGCATATCTGGAGCATCACCTACAATTGGAGCTGTTGGATTCATAGGATTTTGATCATTTGGATTCATAGTATTCACCCCCTCTCTAAACAATTTTTAATTTTCAATTTGCAGTTACTATTGAATTTTCAAAAACTTACTGAAAACTCATTGAGAACTAAAAACTGATACTTGAAAGATTATACATTATCCTGATGCTTCTCTACGTTATAAAATCGTATCCTATCACCACGGAAAAGTAAATCGATCTCACCCGTCGCACCATTTCGATGCTTTGCGATAAGAACCTTAGTTGGGATATTGTGATTTGTTACGTCAAAGTCTGTATCTGGTCGATAGAGAAACATTACTACGTCCGCATCCTGCTCAATAGCTCCTGATTCACGTAGGTCTGATAACTGTGGCCTTTTTTCACCTCGTTGCTCAACGGCACGCGACAGCTGTGATGCAGCAAGGACAGGAACATTTAATTCTCGAGCTAAATTTTTTAATGCCTGAGAGACAATAGATACTTCCTGAACACGATTTTCAACTTTTCGGCCTGGGTCAACTAGTTGTAAATAGTCAACAATAATTAGTCCCAAATTATGCTCCATATGCAATCGGCGTGCCTTACTTCGCATTTCTGAAAGATTTAACCCGGGCGTATCATCGATAAAAATCGGTGCTTCTGCTAGCTGACCCATAGCATCTGATAACTTCGTGAAGTCGTCCTCAGATAGTTTTCCTGTCTTAAGTCGCCATGCATCTACATCTGCCTGTGCTACGAGAAAACGATCAACTAATTCTTCTTTACTCATTTCAAGAGAAAAAATCGCTACTGGTTTTTTTTCCTGAGTAGCTATAAATTGAGCCATGTTCAAGGTAATGGCTGTTTTACCCTGTCCAGGTCTGGCTGCGAGGATGATCAGATTTGCTTTTTGGAATCCCGAAAGAACCTTATCAAGCTCGGTAAAGCCTGTCTTAACACCACGAAGACCCTCCCCGCCCTTATGGAGTTCGTCAATTCGATCAAAACTCTGGGTAAGCGTATCTTTAATGGCGATAAAACCACGACGTATATTACCTTGTGAAATAGCAAAAACAGATGACTCTGCCTTCTCCATCACTTCTTTTACTTCTTTTTCATCATCGTACGCTAGCTCTGCTATCTCTGTACCAGCACGAATGAGTGCACGTTTGGTCGATGCTTCCTTAACAATGCGTCCATAATGCTCAATGTTAGCAGCGGTTGGAACTGACTCGACCAACTCAGTAAAATACGATGTGTCCATATGCTGAAGCTGTTTTTTCTTTTTAAGAAAATCACTTACTGTTAAGAGGTCAATGGGGCTTCGCACTTCATAAAGACTAAGCATGGCTTCATAAATAAGCGCGTTCGTATCGTCATAAAAATCAGGCGGTTGAAGAAATTCTGAGACGACATTTATCGCGTCTTTATCGATAAGAATTGCTCCAAGTACACTTTTTTCAGCGTCCTCGTTGTGTGGGAGAGTTTTTACAGCTGCCATAAGTAGATAATAGAAACTAGCGTATAGAAGTTAGAATAAAACCGAGAGAAATCAAAAACGAAACAATGCTCACAACTCGCTGATCTTATAGACCCCAGACGCTATACCCTAATTACCAGATGCTAGCTACTAGCTACTAGCTACTAGCAGGACGGTTTCAGGTTCCAAGGGCATTTTATCAACAGTGATAACATATTTTGCACTTTCCTTTTTCGTGTCCTTTGCAAATGAATCAACCGTCTCACGAGCATGAACTCCATAAAGAATTCTCGCATTTAAACCGACCGATGGGATAAATGATGCATCTGCTAACGCGTCTGCTTGAATAATAGCCACTGATTGTTCCTTTAATTTTTGATAGACCTTTTCAAGAGCGGACTTCTCCCCTATTACTACGTCTACTGAGTCAATTGAGAGTGTATAGACAGTCTGGGTACCAGCTTTAAGTCCGGTAATCTTTATCCCACCTGCTTCATACTCACCTGGGCCATCAATAATCACGACGTCGTCTCGAATTTTAAGTAATACCTTAGCTGGATTTCCAATAAGAATTGCTGCATTATAGCTGGATGTTTTGTCCTGGGGATTAATAAAAACTGATGCGTGTTTTCCTTTAATTTTTAATGAGGCTGGTGACTGAACCGTAATTTCCATGTACCCCATACTACCATAAGAAAAAGATACTGTCCAGCCATAAAATAAGTAAAAAATTAAGTAAATAAGCTTGACAATAGGCGCTCTTTAACCTATGATCAGCTTGATTGCTTGGATGATAATTTCTTCTGCCAACGCTTAAAATTTGGCTGACTGTACACGCAGTCGCTCAGATACTATCTCGCAACTATGAAGAGTGAACGAATTATTTTATCTCTTATTGCCATCTTTGTAGGTCTACTCGTAGCAGGTGGTGCTTTCTATATTTACCAAATAACTAAGCAGATACCTCAAGATAAGACAGGCTCAATTACCATCAAATCTCAAGCAACTCCTACACCAACAACCAACGGCTACCTCACTGTAGACACACCTAAGGATGAAAGTCTGACTGATAGAAAAACTATCACTATCAGTGGCAAAACAATGATCGGCTCAACTATTATCATTTCAACAGAAGCAGGAGACCAGGTAGTAAAGCCCTCCGCAACCGGAACATTTAGTGTTACTGAAACTGTGGACACGGGAACAAATATTATCTCAATAAAGGCTGTTTTTCCTGATGGAAATGAACAGACAATCGAGCGAACTGTCAGTTACACAACAGAAGATTTTTAATTATGAAACAAAGTGCATTTATCATAGGGATCTTTTTCTTACTTTCTTGCACACCCGCATTTGCTCAGACAATTAGCCCAGCCTCGAGCCCAGCGTCTCAAGAAATTACAGAAAAACTATCTGATCAGATTAATAATCTTAAAGAAAAAATTGCATCACGTGTTGCTCAGCTAAAATTAGTTGAAAAAAGAGGATTTGTAGGAAAAGTTAAGAATGTCTCAGGAAATCAAATCACCCTCATTAATGCAAATACTATAGAGAGAAATATTGACGTTGACGAAATAACCAAATTTTCCTCGTCTGCATCTAAGGAATCATTCGGTCTTTCAGACCTAAAGAATGGCACCGTCATCAGTGTCATTGGACTGTATAACAAAGACTCACAACGTCTCTTAGCACGATTTATCAACACCTATACTTCTCCAATTTATGCCAGCGGATCAATAACTAGCATCGATAAAACAAATTTTACGCTAAAACTTACGCTTGAAGGTGGCACAAGTTATTTAGTTGATGTTGAAAACGTAACAAAAATCACCTCTTACTCAGGGGAGGTCTCAGAAAAACTTGGGTTCTCAAAAGTAACTCAAGGAACACGAGCAATTGTCATAGGGTACGCAGATAAAAAAGAAAAGGATCGTATGGTTGCCACCCGACTACTTCTCTTTCCCGATCTTCCAAAAAATCCTGCTATTGTTGAGGCCCCTAACGCTGTTGATACATCAGGTGATATTGTTACTTCAAGTGGCAGTGGTAAAAAACTAACCCCTATTAGATAACCCATGCTTGATAAAAAATTTCTTGGTACATTTTTGGCTAACAAAGGTCTGGACGCCATGCTCGTATCCTCAGTACATAATATTTCCTACCTGAGCTCCTACTTTGGATTTTCACCGCTTGAACGTGATGCCTATCTTCTTTTCACTCATGATAATCGCTATATCTTTACCAATCCCCTCTACAGTCATGAAGCGGCTTCACAAAGTAGTGATATACAGATCATCGTGCATACGAAAAATAATCCGTTCCCTAAGAATTTGGCAACAATACTTTCCAATAAAAAATTAGAGAATATCGGATTTGAAAACGATAATATAACAGTAGTTGAGTACCTCAAAATTACCTCGGCAACCCCAGCTCACTTTATAGCTACCTCCCTAGATCACTTGCGCATCACTAAAATACCGAGTGAAATACAAAAAATTAAAAATGCCTGCGAAATTGGTGACATAGCACTAACGACGATTAAGAAATATATAAAACTAGGAGTTACTGAAAAAAAACTTGCGAATCTTCTGGATTTCACGATAAAAAAGCTGGGTGCTGATCCTTCATTTCCAACTATAGTAGCCTTTGGAAAAAATTCCTCTATCCCCCATCATCATACTGATGACACATCACTTAAGACGCAAGACATCGTACTCATAGATTTTGGGGTACGCCATGACAACTACTGCTCTGATATGTCACGAACTTTTTTTAACGGCAAGCCAACAAAAAAACAAAAAGATATCTATGCCACCGTACTAAACTCACAGCATAAGGCGGTCACATACATTAAAGACTCGCTTGCCAAGAATTCACCAGTTGACGCAGAAAAGGTTGATAGAATTGCTCGAGAATACATTACTCAGAGAGGCTATCCCTCTATCCCCCACTCCGTGGGTCATGGAATTGGGCTGGAGGTGCATGAAGCACCACCGATCTCGCCAAGCTCCTCAGATAACATTGGTGAAGGAATGGTATTTTCGATAGAACCTGGAATATACCTTGAAGGAAAATTTGGTGTCCGAATCGAGGATCTCTATACAATTCAGAGTGGAAAACTTATTCAGCTAACGCAGTCACCTGTCTCTCTTCAGGAGATATAGATGCGTCTTTTTTTAATCGACTCTTTCTTTTTGATCTCGTCTCAACCTCCATTACTGTATGCCAATCTTTACCGATCTGGTCAATCCCTGCCTTCACACCATTACCCTGAATATATGCATCGAGCATTGTTAAAAAACCTGGTGCATATGCCTGGTTAACAGCCTGATAAAATGCTTTCCACGCAGGAATCCTCTCTCCTGGAGATTTGGATGAATCGAAGTCTTCAAAATACGCATTATGTACCAATATATCTGATATTTCAGTTGAGCCGGATGTTAAAAGAAGGTTCAGGAGCTCTCGCTCTGAACTATAAATATCCAGGTTATCGCCTACCAGCTCCATCGCAAGACTTTCGGTCACACCCTCGTTAAGCCATTTAAAGTGATTACCCTTTGCATTAATACGCAAACCAACCCTCTGATAGCTAATCTCTCCCTCATCTTCAAATAACCCCTTGGATGAAAGTATCGTCTGGCCTGATACGCCATGAAGTACTTCATGCGTTACCACGTGATCAACCTGTCCTTTTTTAAGATTACCTGCTATGCGGACATGGTGTTCTTCAGGGTTATATGTTCCAACCACCTCCTCTAAACTAATTACCAATGGATCAACGAAGGAAAATTTAAGTTCGTCAGCTTTCCTCTGGAGATCCTCAGGAATTACCGCAATTCCTTTCTCTTTTGTAAACGTTTGTAATCTTTGAAGAAACACTTCCCTACGCTCACTGAGCCCGCTCATAAATTTTTCTTTCTTCTTCAAAAATACCTCTGAATGGTTTTGGAGAATTTTTATCAGTAATTCATCATCGATCACATCCGGATCACATAAATCAAGCGCCTCCGGCTCAACATCAAGACCCATTCCCCGAAAGACTGTATTGAGCGGCTGAAGCACAGGATACTCTGCGTGAAATCGCATGGCGCCTTCAAAATACAGGCCTTCGACATGTCGCCTGCTTCGCTGGTCACCATAAAGTCCTTTTAATACATCCCTTGTTTGGTCAAGAATCTTCGTAGTTATGACCTCTTTATCTTGTGTCTTATATCTCTCAATAAGGAGGGATTCTGGAAGTCTGGGTAACCAATCTATGGAGTTAAGGCTTGGCTGACCAAATACTGCATCTTCCACTTCCAAAAAAATCCTCCGGTATTCATACCTACTTCTATGCTCAGCACTCCCAACAGGGATCTTTCTTTTTACTCCAACATCATCATCGAGATCAGATAAATCATACTCACCACTATCAACGTTCATAATTCTATAGTAACTTTCTCCCTCATTATTTGCAAATACCTTACTTGACTTTAGTAAGATAAAGTAATATACTCACTTTATCTAAGTAAAGTATGAAGTACTCGCCAACACCAATTGAAATGGATTTATTTAAAGTAATTACATTGCTCGACGACGAAAAAGAAGCGATGAATTTCCTTCGAGATCTGTTAACAGGGCCTGAGATTAAAGAGTTTGCCAACAGATGGAGAGTGGTGCAAATGCTTCAAAATAAAACCGCATATAAAATAATTGAGAAAGAAACTGGCATGAGCAGCACTACGATAGCACGTGTACAAAAATGGCTAACAGACGGAATGTCTGGCTATAAAACTATGTTAAAAAAAATTAATAATGCATCATCTATCCATCACTCCTCCACCTGACGGGAGGTTTTGACGTGTAAAGAAAGGTCAACCTCCCAGATGGGAGGTTTTTTTATGGAAAATACATTACAACTCACAAAAAAACTTATCGAGATTTGTTCGTATGTCGACAACTCTACCAACGAGATCGCTTTGGCTGATTTTCTCATGAAGTATTGCAGCAGAGTACCTAACTGGAAAGTGACCAAGCAAACGGTGATGGGTGGCAGGTATAACATCGTAATCTCTGACGGATATCCCACTCGCCTTCTTTATATTGGACACCTTGATACAGTTCAACCAAAAATTTTAGATAAGAAGCTAAAAACTCGCTCATTTATTCGACAGGGAAAACTGTATGGACTCGGAGCAGCTGACATGAAAGGAAACATAGCAGCATTCCTAACAGCTTGGAGAAAATTAGGGGAAACAAAGGGCATTACAGCACTTCTGTATATTGATGAAGAATATGATTTTGCGGGAATGAAGGAATTTATCCGTCAGTATAAAAATAAGATTTCTCCTCAACTCGTGCTATCCGGTGACGGAAACGATCTTAGTCTTGGAAATGGCTGCAGGGGTTTAATTGAACTCACTGCTCGTGTAAGTGGTAAAACAGGACATGCATCAAATCCTCTCAGTGGTGTAAACGCTATCACCCGTAGTTTTGCAGCTGTACGTAAGCTAGAAAACTATTTTCAAAAATTCTACCTCAGTCAAGAACTAGGCCAATCAACCATAAACCTAGCGTATCTCCAAGGAGGGCTTTTGCAAAATGAGAGCTCGACAGAATTTGTCTTGGGAAAAGAAGGAAATAATATTCCTAATTTTGCTGAGTTCGTCCTGGATATTCGTCCGAGCGTCTCTCTACTTAATGCTAAAAAGGTAACGTCATTGCTTAGCGAATTTATAACTGAAGAAGGTCTTCTCCTTCAATCGGTCATCACAAGACATGATCTTGGTGCGTGGATCACTCCCAAAGATCAACTATCTGACATCGTTAGGACTCTGAATACAGACCGTCCCCTTGCGTGGACTGATCTTAGTAAAAGAGGATTTATTGATGTACAACTGCTCGCTAATGCACTTCCTAATACACCCTGCTGTACTTTGGGTGCGGGAGATGGAAGAACGGTTCACCGTGAGGATGAAAATGTTCCTCTCGCGGAGCTCAACCACATTGAAAATATGTATAAAAATATTATCTTACTAATGAAAGGAGGTGAAACAAAATGACAGAACGAGATAATGATATAAAAGTTAATGTCCCACAGCGGTTTCAATCCTTCGTTACTAACGAGGTAGAAGCGGTAGCTGATCTCTATGCAGATGTATTTGCGGGTGACCCGTGGAACGAGGTAACACGTTGTGCTTGTAATAAATTCTATGGTGCTGAAACAAACGTTGGCGAACCATGTCCCTGTAATGACTGCGTACTCATGGCTGCCTATCCTCGCACTGAAACAGTTGGTTATATCAAAAAAGAGCTAGGGAGAACTGATGCACGAGGATTCACCATCAAAGAAGGAAATGAGACTGTTGGATTTTCGTGGGGATTTCCCTACCAATCACCTGGCGTTTTCGCTTTTGAAAAATATAGAACACAAGAGATGAGAGAAGCGATAGCCGCGACACTGTACAATTCGGGTGTTGAAGGAAGGTTTTTTTACTTCTCTGAATGTGGTGTGAAAGAGTCAGCTCGTGGTAAAGGGTATAGTAACGCACTTAGCAAGTCTTTGGCAGATAGTGCTAAATGGAGCGGACTACCACTAGTCATGCGAACCAATGTAGAGTCTCCTATGACAGCAGTAGCTCAAAAATTCGGCATGACACAAATCATGGGTCCCATACCAATCATCAATCGAGATGCTGGGGAAATTAAGGCTGGAAATGAGACAGTAGTAGGTCTTGATCTTGAAAATGCAAATAGAGTATTGTTCATGCTACAATAAACGCATCAACTAATTATGCTAGTACAAACATTGAAGGGATTCAGAGACTTTCTCCCTATCGAGTCACAAAAAAGACAGTATGTCATAAATACGCTTAAAGACGTATTCTCTTCCTATGGGTTTGAACCACTCGAAACCCCTGCGTTGGAATATGAAGAAATTCTCACCGGTAAATACGGCGAGGAAGGAGACAAGTTAATGTATCGGTTCGAGGACAATGGGGGCAGACGAGTCGCACTTCGGTATGACCAGACTGTTCCCCTCGCCCGCGTGATCGCCCAGTACCAAAATGAACTCCCCTCTCCATTTAAAAGAT
>Ga0335397_10000849_pt1 | contig 41159 bp, 28 predicted proteins | sample MAT04_FD_205740 | JGI IMG/M metagenome (GOLD analysis project Ga0335397, IMG submission 205740) | Freshwater microbial communities from Lake Fryxell liftoff mats and glacier meltwater in Antarctica - MAT-04 (spades assembly) (version 2) ... | reverse complement strand
GATTATTGCCAAACCTTAAGAAGTTGTGGCGATAAGAAACGATGGCGTGTTCTTGCTATGTCTTTCCCTGGGACCGCGGGCATCTTGCCCGCTGCTGTAGTGTTCCATTCAGTTTTGGTAACAATCATATGGCAACCGAACACCATAACTCTTGCGGGCAAGATGCCCGCGGTCCCAGGGAAAGACATCATTACGCCACCGTTTCTAAATGTCATGGGCCTGGGAAACATGTGTTTCCCAGGCCCATGACGTTCACCCACTGATCGACAATCATCAATCCTTCGGTGCTTTGCCGGTGGTCTTGATCAGGTCGCGGAGTTGTTCAAGCCCCTTCATCAGTTGCTTGTCCTTCGCGGGGTTCACCTTCGCCCCGGGCTTGCCCGGCGGCGGGATCACGAGCAGATCCTGGAGGTACTCGTACCAGTCGTTCGTTTCCTCGGAACTGAGTTTCACCTCGAATCCGGAGTCGGGCTTCACGCCCCATTCCTTGATCGTCGGATCTTGCTCCGTCGCGAGTTTGTCGATGTTCCGGCCGGTTGGCGGGTAGTAGCGAGCGATGGTGTACTTCAACTGACCGCCGGTCGGTCGGAACTCACGCACGTCCTGCACGCTCCCCTTGCCGTAGCTTCGTTCGCCCACGATCGTTGCCCGACTGTGGTCCTGCATGCACGCCGCGACGATCTCGCTGGCGCTGGCGCTGTTCCCGTTCACGAGCACGACAAGTTCGAAGCTCTTGTCGCCTTGCGATTCGGCCTTGTACTCGCGGATGGCTCCGGCTCGCGGCTTCACGGTCACCACCTTGTCGCCCTTGTCGATGAACATCTCGCACAGGTGCCATGCCGACGAGAGGTAGCCACCTGGGTTCTCGCGCAGGTCGATGATGAGGCCGTTCAGCCCCGTCTTCTTCATCTGGGCGATGGCCTTCTTCAGATCGGTGACCGTGCCGAACTCTTCGCGGCCATCCTCGTCGAGATCGATCGCGATGAACTGCGTGATGTGGACGTAGCCGATCTTGTTCTTCTCATCGAGGAAGAACTCCCAGTCGGCGTTCTTGTCGCGCTGCACGCCGTGGACGGTTTCAACCATGACGAAGTTGCGGAAGATCTTGAACTCCTTCGGATCCTTCAATCCTTCGCGCTGAACCAGGAGGCTCACCGGCGAATCTGGGGCACCCAGAATCAGGCTCACGGCGTCCTCGGTCTTCATCCCCTTGGTGGAGAAGACTCGCTGGGCGTCGGCCGGCAGCGGGTTCCCCAGCTTGTCTACCTCCAGGCGGATTTCCGTGATCAGGTCGCCGGCCTGGATACCCGCCTTGTGTGCCGGGCTTCCCTTGATCGGCGTGGCGACCAGCAAGCCATCGCGTACCGCATCGCGGCGAATCTGGATGCCGACGCCCGGGAAACGCCCCTGGAGCTGGCTCTGCATCTTCAGCACGCCGGCCTTGTCGGTGTAGATCGAGTAGCGATCGCCGAGACTGCCCGATGCCATCGCGAGCGAGACATCGACCGCCTTGTCGCCGTCGAGATCTTCACGCCGACCGAGCCGCAGCCGGGCGTCGGTGAGGAGTTCATCCTGGCGATCACGGGTCAGTTCGTTCGGCTTCTTGAGTGCGTCTTCGAGGTCGGCGGGAAGCACTTCCTCGGCCCGGGTGTACAACCCCTTGATCGCGGCGGCGGTCAATTCACCCGCGGTCACGGGCTTGATGTAACGCCCGGTCAATTCGCGAATCCATGTGTGGACTTTCTTCGCATACTCGGAAGCCTCGTCGGGCGGGAGTTTCAGCCCATCGCGAAGCGTCTTGCGGGTTGCCAGGGTTTCGTCAACGGTGGCTTTGCCGTCGGCGAGTTGCTGGTAGGCCTTGCGGAGGCTTTGTTGCCACTTCAACTTCGGCATCCGGAACAGGAGGTTCGTTGCTTCCTTTCCGTCTTCCTCGGTCATCTTCCCGGTCTTGACCAGGTCGACGATCGTGCCCAGTCGCTTCTCGACCTTCCCGGTCATGGTCGCGTCCTGGCTCAGCCAGTAGTGACTGCTCGACTGCCCGATCACAAACGGGGTCAGTTCCTTTTCCTTGTCGGTTTTACCCAGTTCACGAGCGCCGTTGGGGATCTCTTTTTCCAGGTACTTCGCGAGTTCAACGATGGTGACCAATCCGTCTGCTTCGTCGCCGATGAAGTACGGACTCTGATCGGCTTTGCCCTTCAGTCCCTCCGCGAGAACGGTGTAGAACAGACCGTGATCGCCCTTGGTCAGTGGCAGGCGGAACGGCAGGTTCCCGAGCACGATCACCCGTTCCGTCAACATGGAGCCGTCTTCACGGTCATCCTCGCCAAAAACGAGTTTGATGTACGGTGCGACAGAGGGCTCCAGAACTTTCTCCTCACCCGCATCGAATCCCTTGTAGGCCACGTCCATCAGAAGCAGCAACTTCTGACCCTTGATCTTCTTGAACGCGGGTTCGAGTTCGTTTGGTGTGAGTGTTGTCTTGGCCCGGTCCTTGAACACCGATTCGGGTGTCAGGAAGCACGGCTTATCGCCGACCGAAGAACCACGACCGAAGAACGCGATGATGAGCAGATCGTTCTTGCCCGTGGCCTCGACCGCAGCATCAATTGCTTTCACGATCGAGTCGCGACTCGCATCGCTGGAGGTGAGCAGTTTCGCGCGATCGGGTGCGATTCCGAGAACCGCCCTGTCAGTGAGGAGCTTGTACAGCGCCTTGGCATCGGCATCGGCCGTGGGGCGGGCGTGAATCGCCTTGTCCTTGAACTCGCCCACGCCGATGGAAACGAGATATGGCTTACCGGGTCCGTTTGATGGATCGGCAGGATCGGCCGCCCTGGCGGGTGACCCGAATCCGACGACCAGCGCCGTCGCAAAGAGACCGAGCAACCACGTGCGAAGGTTCATATTGAAGGTACCTCTCTCCGTGCCGAGCATGGCGGCCAACTGATCCGACCGTGTCTGCTCCATTGTGGGGGTGATCATCTTGCCTCGTCAACCGCATTTACGCAGGCGTTACGACCGAAGTTCAAATGGTCATCGATATCAGACGAGGGGAGACCCGCTTTCTCAGGCACGAGAAATTCTACGCAGCCTCCGTGTCCGCGAATGCGCAAGCGGCTTGCAAACGACTTCAAACCCGATTGAGCAAGAGCCTCAACTTGTGATACAACTGCGATGAGGAGGCCACCCATGACACCGATCGTAATGCCACCGCAGCCCGCCCCGGAGTTCATGGAGAACACCGGGTTCCGTCAATTCAGCGTGGATGAATACCACCAGATGATCCGGACCGGCATCCTCGCTCACGGGGAGCCAGTCGAACTCCTTGAAGGCTGGATGGTGAAGAAGATGTCGCACGGCACACCGCACGACAGCGTGATCGACACCATTGAAGGCGAGTTGCTCCGCCTCCTCCCAACCGACTGGTTTCCTCGCTCGCAACGGGCTGTGACTCTCACCGACAGCGAACCCGAACCCGACATTGCTGTGGTCCGTGGGCCTCGGGGGCGTTACAAGACCAATCACCCGATCCCGGGCGACATTGCGGTGCTGATCGAAGTTTCGGACAGTTCACTCCGGACCGACCGAATCGGTAAGGCTCGCATCTACGCCCGAGCGGGGATACCGGTGTACTGGGTCGTGAACGTGGTGGACAAGATCATCGAAGTGTACACACTGCCGTCGGGTACGGACGCCACCGCAGCCTACGCCAAGCGAGACGACTACCCGGTCGGGACGACAGCTCCGGTCGTGCTCGACGGCAATCTTCTTGGGAACATCGCCATCGCTGATGTGTTCGGGTCCTGATGCCCGGGAACGTATCGGTAAGTCGCTCCGCGTTCATCCACCTTGTTCCCTTCTTCGCGTCGGTCGTACAATGCCCGGTACCATCCGAGGCCATGCCGTGTCCGCTGGTAGTGCGTTATGGTTCACACACCCCCGAGGCCCGCACACCCACGCCGGGTCGCCATCCTCGGGTCTACCGGCTCCGTCGGAACCAGCGCGCTCGACGTGATCCGATTCTTGCCCGATCACCTCGAACTCGTCGGAGTCGCGGCCCATTCGAAATGGGAGCAACTCGCCGAACAGTGCCGCGAGTTCAAGCCACGGCTCGCCGTCATCATCGATCCGGATGCGTTTGCACGCGCCGACCGCTCTGCGTTCCCCCGTGAAACGGAGTTGCTCGGCGGTCCCGATGCCGTGAACCGTCTGGTCGCGGAACCCGATGTCGATGTCGTGCTGTCGGCGGTTGTCGGGGCCGCGGGGCTGAGCGGAACGTGGGCCGCACTCGACGCGGGAAAGACTGTTGCTCTGGCGAACAAGGAAACGCTCGTCGTCGGCGGGCCGCTGGTAATGGAACTTGCTGCGAAGCGGGGCGCGAAATTATTCCCCGTCGACAGCGAACACTCAGCAGTGTTCCAGGCGCTCACCGGTCACACGGCCGACGATGTGACCCGCGTGGTTCTCACGGCCAGCGGCGGCCCGTTCCGCGGGAAGAAGGCGTGCGATCTGGTATCGGTGACCCCGCAGCAGGCGCTCAAGCACCCGACCTGGCAGATGGGGCCGAAGATCACAATCGACTCCGCGACGCTGATGAACAAGGCGTTGGAGATCATCGAGGCCCGCTGGCTGTTCGACTTGCCGGCGGCGAAGATTGACGTAATCGTTCACCCGGAGTCGATCGTTCACTCGTTCGTGGAATTCGCGGATGGATCGGTGCTCGCTCAGCTATCGCCCCCGGACATGCGGTTGCCGATCCAGATTGCGTTCCTGCACCCAGTTCGCGTGGACGGCCCGACGAAGAAACTCGACTGGCAAAGCCTGTCGGCGTTGCACTTCGAGCCACCCGATCGCGAGACGTTCCCGGCCCTGGACCTGGGCTTTGAAGTGGCAGAACGAGGCGGGACCTGCGGTGCCGTGCTGAACGCGGCGAACGAGGCGGCCGTCGCGGGGTTTCTCACGAACGCCCTTGGTTTCTCCGACATTGCCCGGTGTTGCCGGGCCATTCTCGACGCTCACGATTTCGATCCCCGGCCCACCCTGGAGCGCCTTCTTGCGCTCGACCGGTGGGCACGGCAGGAGGTAGCCAGTTGGACCCGAACCCGAACGTCGGTAAGCCCGAGCACGTGAATCCGCCTCCTGGTGGGTCAGGTGACCATCCGGATCACGGCGCGGAGGTGTCCGCGCTGAAGGGTTGGTTGCGCGAAAACCGCGGCGGCCTGATCTTCTCGAGCATCACGATCGCGCTCGTCATCATCTATCTCGACCCGATCGACACCCTCAAGGTGGTTCTCGGTCTCGGGCTTGTCATCTTCATTCACGAACTCGGGCACTTCCTCGCGGCCAAGTGGTGCGATGTCCACGTCAGGACGTTCAGCATCGGGTTCGGCCCCGCTGTTCCGTTCTGCCAGTACAAGTGGGGCGAAACCACGTACATGATCGGGATCATTCCGCTGGGCGGATACGTCTCGATGATTGGCGAGGGTGACAATGCCGACGGCGAGGAGGCCGAGGAAGACCCACGCAGCTTCCGGAAGAAAACCGTCGGCCAACGGATGGTCATCATCTCCGCCGGCGTGGTCATGAACATCATCCTCGGGATGGCGTGCTTTGTCGCCGCGTACATGCACGGCGTGCGGGAGAAGCCAGCCATCGTCGGGAGCATCGAAAGCGGCAGCGGTGCCTGGCGAGCGGGAATGCGAACCGACGACGTGATTGCTCGCATTGGTTCTCGCGATAAGCCGTTCTTCAACGATCTCCGCCCCCTCGTGATGGCAACGCAAAAGGGTGAAACGGTCCCGATTGCCATACGGCGAGACGGTCAGTCCGATCTGATCGAGATGAACGTCGAGCCGCTCAAGGACGAAAGCGCGCGGTTCCCGCAGCTGGGGATCGCTCCCCCGAATCGCCTCACGCTCGAATCGGCGAAGCAGGCGACGTTCCGCCCCGTTGTGCCGGGCAGCCCGGCAGCGCTGGCGAGTCCCGAATTCACCGGCGGTGATCGAATCATCGCGATGACCGATCCGGACAAGCCGAGCGAGATCACCCCGTTGAAGCCCGATATCCGTGACCCCGAGAGCGGCCCGGATATCAACGATTTCTACATCCGGATGACCCGCCTCGCAGGGCAACCCGTCACCATCCGGGTGCTGCGGAAGAACCCCCAGCCCAGCGATGGCCCCGTCGATATCATCGTGAAGCCCGCCTACCGTGCGGATCTCGGCGTGCGAATGCGGATGGGCAAGATCGTGGCCCTTCGCAAAGACGGCCCCGCGGAGAAGGCTGGTGTCGTGGCGTGGTCCGAGGAGCAGCCGAATCAGGGCGACCGCATCAAGACCGTCAAATTGCCCGAACCCGATGGCACCCACACGTGGTTCACGGCCGCCGACGTGAAAGCGGGAGGTCAGCCGTTTTCCGCTGGCCCGTTCCACTTCATCGCGTTCCCCAACAAGACAGTCGCGGTTCCCTTCCCCGATGGCTCACTCTACATGCTTCCGTCCGGTCCCACGGTTGTTGTGCGGAAGCTCGATCCCGTGTTGCTTCCGATGGAACTGAAAAAGTGGTCCGACCGCGTGGAGGCGGCCAAGGGGACCAATCGCAACGTGGGGCTTGAAGTCCTTCGCCGTGAGGGGCATCAGGAGAACACACCGGTCGAGCTGTCACTCACCTACGACCCGGCGTTCCGGTATGACCGCGAGATGCTGTTGCTCGCGAACAGCCCGATGCCGCTGGGCGGATTGGGGCTGGCATACTGGATCGACGCCATCGTCGACGAAGTGGAGAAGGGTGGCCCCGCGGACGGCAAACTCCAGACAGACGACATCGTCACCGCTGTGCGGTACAAGGTTGTCGATCAGGCCGGGAACGTGAAACCGGGCGACTGGGTTGACCTGAAGGCCAACCAGTGGGCCTCGGTCGATGCTGCGTTCCAGAGCCGGCCGCCGCTGCTGATCGACCTCAAGATCAAGCACAAGGACAAGGAAGCGGTGGAAGAGGTTTCCCTTGAGGGGCGAGAAGATACCCGCTGGCCACTGGAAGAACGCGGGTTCCTGTGGCAGTACGACTTCCGGATTCAGAAGGCGACGGACATCGGCGATGCCCTGAACCTCGGAGCCTGGCGCACGGTGCGATTCATCCGTGAGGTGTACATGAACCTCTACGCGATGGCGTTTGGCCGTGTGAGTGCCAAGACCATGAGTGGCCCGCTGACGATCGCGAACGTTTCGTACAAGTTCGCGGGCGAAGACTTCTGGCAGTTCCTGCTGTTCCTGGGAATGATCTCGGTGAACCTTGCAGTGGTGAACTTCCTGCCGATCCCGGTCCTGGACGGGGGCCACATGGTGTTCCTGGCGCTGGAGAAGATCCTGGGCCGCCCCGTGCCCGAGAAGGTCTTCGCTGCCGCGATGTGGATGGGGCTGGCGATGATCCTGTCGCTGATGATCTTCGTGATCGTCCTGGATATCCGCCGCATGTTCTTCGGCTGGTTCTGATTCTTGGCGAGCCACGGGGCTTGTCCCCGTGGTGCTCTGCGCCTCCGACCACCATGGGGACAAGCCCCGTGGCTCGCCAAGTCTTGTCATCCCGCGATACGATCCCAATCCACCTGATTCTTGTCGATCTGGGGCAAGTCCGTGGGGAGTGCCTCCAGATACTTCGGCGCCGCTCCCGTGTTGAACACCACCACGAGTTCATCCGGCTTCATCTCACCGGCCGCGATCATCTGTTCCAACACGTCGAAACAGACGGCCGTTTCCGGGCAAATGCTGATCCCCTCGGCGGAACTCGCACGTCGCATCCAGGTGGCGATCTTCGCCTCGGAACCGGTCGCAGCTTTGCCGCCGCTCGCCCGGATCGCATCGAGGATCATGAAGTCGCCCACCGCGGCCGGCACCCGCAACCCCGACGCCACAGTCTTCGCGTTCGGGAACAACTCCGCGAACCGCTCGCCCTTCTCGAACGCCCGCACGATCGGCGCACACCCTTCGGCCTGACATGAGATGAGCCTCGGGAAGGGCGGCACGCTCCCCGCTGAGTCGCGGCCAAGCCATTGCAATTCCGCCAGTTCGTGAAATGCTTTCCACATGCCGATGAGGCCGGTGCCGCCGCCGGTCGGGTAGAAGATCGTGCCTGGCAACGCCCAGCCCAGTTGCTCGGCGAGTTCCAGCCCCATCGTCTTTTTGCCTTCGAGCCGGTATGGTTCCTTGAGCGTCGAGAGATCGAACCATCCCATGCGGTCGGCACCGTCTTTGACGATCTTCCCGCAGTCGTTGATCAGGCCGTTCACGCGGAACGCTTTTGCCCCGTAGAGATGCGGCTCGAACTGGTTGACAATCGGGGTGTCGTCCGGCATGAATACATAGCACTCCAGCCCCGCGCGAGCCGCGTATGCAGCGGCCGCACCACCCGCGTTTCCGGCTGTCGGCAGCGCCACTCGCTTCACGCCGAGCCATTTCGCCATGCTGATCGCCGCTGCCATCCCCCGGCTTTTGAAGCTGCCCGTCGGCAGTTGCGATTCGTCCTTCACGAACAGATTCGACAGCCCGAGTTGTTTTCCGAGCCGCGGGCAATGGAGCAGTGGCGTCATTCCTTCGCCAAGTGTGACCGGCTCAACATCCGCAGGGAGCGGTAGCAACTCACGGTATCGCCACAGATTGGGCGGCCGCTTCGCGATATCAGCCGGACTCACCGCGGCCCGGATTCGGTCGAGATGATACCGAACCCAGATGGGGCGGCCGTTGTGCAGATTCGCGAGCGAACCAAACGGAAGAACGGTTCCGTCGATCGCGGCTTCAAGATGCGAGACAAAGTGCGACATGCCGATTACAGTACGGAAATGGAAGAGCAATCGGAGTCCATTCGCACCACACCGGAGTAACCGTGAACGAACCTGTCGCCAAGCCCGGCGTGGTGGCTCCGAATGCCGCCGATCTGGAAATCAAAGACGCCCAGCTCATATTCTCGGCAGTGTGGTCGGACCTTGTCGAAAAGCACGGCCGCGAACGCTTGCGCTTCCCGCGTGAGTTCATCTGGCTTGGCGGTGCTCCCGGTGCGGGGAAAGGGACGAACACGCCGTTCGTCGCTGAAGCTCGCGATATCTCCGCGGAACCGGTCGTCATCAGTTCCTTGCTCACGACTCCCACTGCCGTGGCGATCAAGAACGCCGGACAAATGGTCGGGGATCGCGAGGTGATCGGGCTTCTCCTCGAGGAACTGCTGGACCCCAAGTATCACGATGGCGTCATCGTTGATGGGTTCCCCCGCACGAAGCCGCAGGTGGAATGTCTGAAGCTCTTCTATCACGCGGTGCTGGAACTTCACGCCGAGTTCCGTGGCACCCCGCAGGCCCGCGAGTTCCGCAAGCCGATGTTCCGCATCGTGCTGCTGTTCGTGTCCGAGGACGTGAGCGTTCAACGGCAGTTGAAGCGGGGCCGGGAGATCCGTGAGCGTAATCGCCTGGTTCGCGAGGCTGGTGGTGGCGAGTTGCTCGAAGAACGTGCCACCGATCTCGATTCCGACCTCTGCCGGAAGCGGTACAAGACCTTCAAGGACACGACATTCGACGCGCTCCAGTCGCTGCGGCAGATCTTCCACTTCCACTTTGTCGATGCCGAGGGTGATCTCCCCGAGGTGCAGCGGAACATCATCCGCGAGTTCGCTTACCAGAGTTCGCTGGAACTGGGGCCAGAAGTCTTTGACCTGATTCAGCACATCCCGGTGGCCACACAGTTGGCGATGCACGCACGCCAGGAACTGGTGGAACGGCTGGAGGAGTACGAGGAGGATAACAAGGACTTGTTCTGCAAGGTGCTGAAGCTGATCGAATCGAAAATGGTGCCGATCGTTCGTGCTCACGCGATGTCGGGTCGGGCACAGATCAACAGTGAGGACGCGCTGCTGGACGAACCGCTGGCATTGCGAATGCTCATCGACGTTCTCTCCGAGCGCGGGTTCCATGCCACCGTGGATATTCACCGCGTGGATGTTCCGGAACGGATCAACCCGGAGACCTGGGAGATCAGTTGCCGAACGAAGAAGGTGTACCGAATCGACGTTCGGTATCCACCGTCCGATATCCGCCGCGGCCACTAATCGCGGACGGCCAATCAGTGCCGATCGAGCTTGCCGGTGTTGCGGGTCTCATCGAGGAATGTCGAGCGGTCGCGGATGATCGCCTGCGGAATGAGCGCGGGCGATTGCGTGGCGAGGCCAGCCATCTTCTTCATCGCCGTGCCGATCGCGAGCACTTCCACGAACCCGCCGCCCATCTCGTAGATGAAGATCTTCGTTCCGATCACGGCATCCGCGCCGATTTCCTTGGCCTCGGCCTCGATGTGAGAGAGTGCATTCTCGCGTGCCCGGTAGATCAACTGCGTCACCGAACTCACTTCGCCCCGCGACAGTCCCTTGAAGAACGCGCCAACTCCACCGGTGAATCCGAGTGAATAGACCGACGTGCCGAGCAGCAAGCGGATCGGGCCATACCCCATTTTCGTGAGGTTCCAGAGTTCTTCGCCATTCAGCCCCGAAGTCACCGGCCTGCTCGAACCGGCGAACGCCGGATGATGCGATGCCGTCCCCACCATGAGCATTTCGCGGGCACCGGTGCCGATCGGAAGAATCGCGGTCTGGATATCGACGACCGCGTTCGCCCCCAGTTCGCGAGCCTCGTTCTCGATTCGCTCCAGCGCCAGGTGCCGCGTGTGGTTATACATCTGGGAAAACTCTTTCACCTCGCCGCCCGCGAACCCTCGCAGGAATCCGAACACACCCCGGCTGACGCCCAGGGCGTATGCGACGTTCCCGATCACGAAGTGCCGTGGGTCGTAGCCCGCGTCGAGCTGGCAGTAGAGATCCTGCCCGGAGCAGGCTGTCGTGAAGAACGGTCCGTTGTAATCGAGACCCTTCACCGAGGAACCGATGGCGATGAACTCCCGCATGTTGCCGAGCGTCTTGAGTTCCGAGGTCACGCCCGTCACCCCATGTGCCCCGTGGCTCTCGGCTTCCTTCTCGAGCCGCTTGATCGCCGCGTGCCGACCCTCGTTGATGAGTTGCGTGAGGTTGGCGATCTCACCACCGGCGAGCGTCTTCAATCCGCTCGATACACTGCCGATCACCCCCAGCGATTGAACGCTGTTGCCGACGACGATGCTACCCGGTGCCCATCCCTTTTCCGCGAGTACGAAGATCTCGTTGCCCGATAAGCCGCTGACGATCATGGGTAGCACCTCAGAGTGGGGAATGGTTTCCGCACACCGTACCATGTTGGTCGGTGTCTGGCACGGGTGAATGCGATGAAACCTGTGTGGCGAATCGCCCGGTGAAATGAAATCGCGACCGCCACACGAAGGTAGCGGTCGCGATGGGTGTTGCAGCTTCTTACTTCTTCTTCGGAGCGATGGGCTTGGTGGTCGTGTCCTTGGCGTCCTTCTTCGGGTTGGCCTTGGCCTTCTTCTTGTCCTTGTTCTGCGCGTTGTTGCCTTTCGCCATGATGCGGACCTCGCTGTTAGAGTTCTCAAGCGACGTGCTTGACCTACATAGTGTAGCTCATCCCGAAAAATAGTCGCGCCCAAAGCGAAGACATCCAGGCGAAGGGGTACTTCGCGAACATCACGAGCGATCCCCGCCGGGGTTCCTCCACTTGCTGATCCGCGTCGCTGCCTCCAGGTCGGCCAGCGCCGCGGCGTGGGCCGCCGATTTCGCGGCGGTCACGGCGTCGAGTTCATCCCGCAACTGCAAGTGCGTGGCGTGCGGCAGGTCAGCCACGGTTGCCGGGCGGTTTCGCGGTGCGACACCGAGCGAATTCAACAGCGCGTTTAGCAGGGGAGCCACGGCATCGAGGCGGGGCGGAGCGACAGCGGGCGTGGGGTTCGGCGTTGGGGTCACCGGCGCGGGGGCCGGTCCGAACCGCTGCCGCAGGATTGCCAGCACGACCGGTAACGCGGCCGCGAGCAGGTAGCCATACGGGCCAAGTGACGTGAGCCAGGTCTGCAAGGGTGTGAGATCGAACATGGGTCACCTCCGAATGATCAGGTACATGAGGGCCATCAGTGCCGCGAGAACGATCACCCCACCCGAACTCGCGGCAGGCGTTCGAGGCGGTTCAGCCGGACGTGGTGCGGGGACCGGTTCGAAGTTCGGCGTTGGCTCAAAGTGCGGTTGCGGCTTCTGGGTTGGTCCGCCATCGGCCGCGAGCAGTTCCGCGAGCCGCGTTGGCGAATACTCCGCCACGCTGATGGTTCCCACGTTCGCCCCGACGCGGTCGCACGCCGGCTTGCGGAGAGTCACACCGAGACTGAGCCGGAATTGCGCGACCTGCCAGTCGGATGGCGAGTAGCTCTGCACATGCAGCTTCGACCGAACACTTGCTGGCAACGCCGCCACATCGCCCCGAGTCTTGCGAACAAACCCGGGGTCGCCCACGATGGTGAGGTTCCACCGTTCCGAGTCGTCGTTCAGACTCAGCGCGGTGTGTGCCTCGTCGCGGGTGCAGGGTTCACCGTTTCGCCAGTACCGCGTTGCTGCCGACAGCCGTTCCGGCATCACGCCTCCCGGCGGGAACGGATCGTCTGCAGGCGTGGGCGGCTTCCGCGAAGCGCTCGCGGGCAACGGAGCCGGTGGCGAGATCGGCGTTCCGTTCGCGATCCCGTGTTCGTTCGTGGCCTCCACTCGGCCATCGTCGAACGCTGCCGCCACGCATCGACCGTTCACCCAGAAACCCCACTCACGGCCATTGGCGTTCGGCAACCACTGGCCCGAGGTTGTGCTGGTGGGTTGTTGCAGCGGGCAGCGGCCATCCGGGCAATCCTGCTCGGCGAACACCACGGGTTGCTCATCGGGATACGGCGGCGGTGGCGCGTGAAGCAACACGATGGCCCAACCGCCGCCGATGGGCATCCCGCGGCCGCGCCCATCACGCACCAGGAACGGGCGACCATCGGCGCGAATCCCTCGCCATCGCGCGAGGAAGTCGGCCCGACTCATCCAGAGCCAGGTGCCCGGGAAGTTATTGTCGAGGATCGCGGCCGTGGCTTCGTCGAGATGAACGAGGTTTACCATGTGGCCAATCACTTCGTTGCCGTAGCGCCCGGCTCCATCCGCCCCGCAGTACGTGACGCAAACCATGCGGCCGGTCTTCAATGCGAGCGCCAGGAACTCCTCGTCGCCGCCCGTGTGCTGAACATAGCCGGGGCAGCGGATGCCGCGCTCCTTGCAGTAGGCGTTTAGCGTCGCCTCGAACTTCTCGGGGTATGAGCCGCCGGGATGGCGTTTCATCCAGTCGCGGAAGCCGTAGAGGTCGGACACGGATTGCCAGATCGCCGCGTGCCACGCCGAGGTGTACACGCACAGGCCGAGGCCATCGCTGCCGGCCGCGTTGCGTTTGTGCTGCGAGGTGGGGAGATCCGCCGTCGCACGGATGTGATCCTTGATCGGCTCGCGGGTGGGAGTGAACTGCCCGATCGCGACCGATGGCAGAAGCAGCGCCAGCATCAGGATGACGGTTCGCATCGGTGAACTCCTTGTGTAACGAGAAATCACGAACCGCCCTGCTTGGGGTGGGTCGAGGGTTTAGGTGGTGAGTGCGTGAGTGTGTTGACGAAATGTCGGACGCAACCGCGCGGATGCGCAATCGCCAGAATCAGCTATACTGTACAAGTGTGCGCAACGACTCCCCTGGAGTCAAATCGGCTGACACAAGTTTCCGCAACTTTCGGGCGAAGTGCGATGCCGCAAGCGGCTAGCAATTGGTTTGCCAAACCGCATTTCTTCGCGTAGACTAACAAGTAACTTAGCCGATGCTATTACTCTGGTGGGAAACCCCGTTATGCGTGTGCCTGGTATCTCGATTCTGGCCAGTGTTGTCGGATTCGGATTGTTGGGTTTGACGGGTTGCGGCGGGTGCAGTCAGCAGGCTGGGCCGCCGAAGTTCGAGGCTCCACCCGTCCGCGTAACCTGTACCACGACCATCGTGGCCGATGCCGTGAAGCGTGTTGGTGGCGACCGCGTTCAGATCGAGACGCTGATGGGTGCGGGTGTCGATCCGCACAAGTACATCTCCGGTTCCGGCGACCGCAAGAAGCTCGACAACGCCCATCTCGTTTTCTTCAACGGCTTGCATCTCGAAGGCAAAATGGCCGATCTGTTCGAGAAGAATCACGACCGCTGGCGAGCACACGCCGTGACAGGAACGATCGACCACGCGAAGCTCCGCAGTGCCAGCGTCGATGGCGGCGAACACGATCCGCATGTCTGGTTCGATGTTCAACTCTGGAAGAGTGCGGTTGAGGTCGTTCGCGATTCACTCGCCCAACTCGACCCTGCGGGGGCGGAGCAATACCGGGCGAACGCGGCCGCATATCTGGCCGAACTCGATGCGCTCGACAAGGAGATTCGCGTCATGCTCGACTCCGTTTCGAAGGAGAAGCGGGTGCTGGTCACGTCGCACGATGCCTTCGGATACTTCGGCCGGGCTTACGGATACGAGGTCATCGGATTACAGGGCGTCAGCACGGCAAGCGAGCTCGGCACGCCACGCCGCGACGAACTGGCCAACATCATCGGTGGGAAGCGAATCCCGGCCGTGTTCACCGAAACCTCCGTGCCCGATGATGGGTTGAAGGGTGTGCTCGATGATGTGCGCTCGAAGTACAAACACGAAGTGAAGCTCGTTGGGGGCGATGATGCCCTCTATTCCGATGCGCTCGGCGAGCCAGGTTCGCCAGGAGCGACCTACCCCGGGATGATTCGGCACAATGTGGATGTGATCGTTGCCGCGCTTTCGAAGTGAAGGGGATCGGGTATCGGTAGTCGGGTATCGGGTATCGGTAGTCGGGTATCGGTAGTCGGGGATCGGGTCGGGAGACAGGGAGACAGTCGATGGTCGGCGGCTCAAGCATCAACGAGATTCAAGTGAGCACGAACGGGAGTTCTGCGCCCGGCGCTTTCTCCCCCTCTCCCTCTCTCTCGGCCGAAGCGATCGAGGTTCACGATCTCACCGTGGCGTATCGCGATACGCCCGTGCTGTGGGACATCGATCTCAAGGTTCCGTCGGGCGTGCTCATGGCGGTCGTCGGGCCAAACGGTGCCGGGAAGACCACGCTCATCAAGGCGATTCTCGGCCTGCTCAAGCCCGTCTCCGGGCGCGTCCTCGTCGATGGGCAGCCTTACTCCGCACGCAATCAGTCGGTCGCGTATGTCCCTCAGCGTGGGACCGTGGACTGGGATTTTCCCACGACCGCGCTCGATGTGGTGATGATGGGAACCTACGGCAAGCTCGGCTGGTTCCGGCGGCCTGGGAAGAGCGAGCGTGCGGTGGCGGCCGATGCCCTGGCTCGCGTCGGGATGGAGGCATTCTCGGGGCGACAGATCAGCCAGCTTTCCGGTGGGCAGCAACAGCGAGTGTTCCTCGCTCGTGCGCTCGCACAGGATGCGCCGGTGTATCTGATGGACGAACCCTTTCAGGGTGTGGACGCGGTGACCGAGAAGGCGATCGTCGAAATTCTGCGTGAGCTCCGCACCCGTGGCCGCACCGTGCTGGTGGTTCACCACGATCTCCAGACCGTGCCGGAATACTTCGACTGGGTGACGCTGCTGAACGTGCGGGTAATCGCGAGCGGCCCGGTGAAGGACGTGTTCACACCGGAAAACCTGCGGCGTGCGTATGGCGCGATGGTTCGCACCGCATAGCCTGAAGGCGAGCCACGGGGTTTATCCCCGTGGTGTTTGACATCGCCAGACACCACGGGGATGAACCCCGTGGCTCGCCAGGACTCGCTTCCAGTTGCGGTTCGCCCCGTAGCGGGTTACAACCGACTTCATGTCGTCATCCGAATCGACCCGCCGATCGTACTTCTCGCCCATCACCGACGCCCTTGTTGCGCTGGGTGACTGGTCGCTGTTTGCGTCTCGGGCATTCTCCGGCATCTTCCACCGATCGTTCCGGTCACGCGAACTGGTGCGCATCGCGTTTGAGGTGGGCTACTCCAGTGCGGGCGTTGTCGGCGTCACGGGGTTGTTCATCGGCATGGTGCTTGCCGTGCAGGCGTATGGCCAGTTCCACACGATCGGGCTGGAAACGTCGCTTGGGGCCGTCATTCACATGTCAGTCGTGCGTGAACTGGGGCCGGTGCTCGCGGCGGTGATGCTTTCGGGGCGAGTGGGGTCCGCGATGGCTGCGGAACTGGCGACGATGCGTGTCACGGAGCAACTCGATGCGCTCGCGTGCCTGGGTGTCGATCCGGTGAAGTATCTCGTGGCCCCGCGTGTGTTGGCGTGCGTGATGTTGCTACCGCTACTCACCGTGCTCGCCGACCTTCTGGGCCTCGTGGGGAGTACGATGATCTCCCTGTATGTGTACCAGATTGATAGCTACCACTACTGGCGGCACACGCAGGAATTCGTGAAGATCTGGGATGTGTTCACGGGGCTGGTGAAGTCGGTGATCTTCGGTGCCGTGCTCTCGCTGATCTCATGCCATCGCGGGTTTCACGGGCGTGCGGGGGCGGAAGGTGTGGGCCGTGCCGCAACCGAGTCGTTCGTGTGGTCATTCGTCGCGATTCTCGTGATGGATCTGTTCATGGCGATGTTCGCCAACAGCCTGTACGAAATGCTGTGGCCACCGGTCACGCCCAAGGTGGCGTGACAAAATCAGAAGGGTGTAACCGGTCAGGCTCGCGTGAAATTCATTGGGGACAGGTGGTTGCCCCTCACCCACCCGCAAAGGCTTTGCGGGGAGAGGTCGCGAGGCTTTGCGAGCAGGTGAGAGGTCTTCGTATTTCGGCTACTACTGGTTCCAGTGTGGATAAAGTTCTGGGCGGGGAGGTCGAGGCGGGCGAGGCTCCCGTGGAACGCTACACATTTCCTGAAACTGCACGAATCCCAAGAGAGCCTGACCGGTTGCAACCAATTGGTTAGGGTGCAATCGGTCAGAGCGACCTCCCACTCAGGGGAGGTTAAGAAACGGCGCTCCTCACTCCTTAACGGGCTTCCACCAGGCATCGAGTTTCTTCGTCAACTCGACGACCTTCTCCGGTTGTGTTGCCGCCAGGTTCATCTTCTCGCCCGGGTCCTTCGCCAGATCGAACAACTCAACCTTGGCCGATTTCATGTTCGGCTCGAACGGGACGATCAGCTTCCAGTTCCCATCGACTACCCAGCGATATTGCAGGTTCGCCACGGGTTTCGTGATGTCCACCGCTGTGTGCTCGTAGATCTCGCCAAACAGCATCGGGCGACTCGCGACCCAGTGCGGATCGAGCAGGTTGATCCCCTGCATGTCCTTCGTCGGCTTCGCCCCCACTGCCGCCAGAATCGTCGGGGCCAGGTCGATCGAACTCGCCAGGCTCTCACTCGTGCCGGGCTTCACGTGCCCAGGCCATCTCACGATGATCGGCGTGCGTAACCCGCCGTCATACTGCGAGCGTTTCGACCGTTCGGCGTAGACTGGCTTGTTCTCGTCCTGAATCCAGCCGTTGTCGTGGAGGTAAATCACGATGGTGTTTTCGACTTGCCCGTTCTTCGCGAGTTGTGCGAGCAGGTCGCCGACGGTTTCGTCGAACCACTCGCACATGGCCCAGTACTTGGCAACGTGGATCGACTTCGTCTTGTCCTTGTACTTGTTCAGCAGCCGTTCCGGTGGGTTGTGTGGCTGGTGTGGCATCATCGGTGCGTACCACAGGAAGAACGGCTTGCTGTCCTTCTTGGCCTTGTCGAGAAACTCGAACACGGGCTGCAACCCTTCGCGGCCGATCTTCAGCCCATCGTCGCCGTGGCGGCCGCCCTTGGTGGGGTCGCCGTGCGTCATCCCTTCCGTGAAGCCGCCACAGCGGCAACTGTTTCCTTCCCACCATTTCCCGGCCTGGTAACTGGTGTACCCTTCCTTCTCCAGCAACTTCGGTAGCGATGGCGACTTCTCGAACAGCGCGACCATCTCCTGCCGTTGCTTCAGGTATCCCGGATCCTTGTTGGCCTGTCCCGGGGTCAACCCCTTCGGTGTTGGCGGGTCGTTCGAGGTAATCATGTGCTGGTGCGGATACAGCCCGGTAATCATGCAGGCGAGGCTGGCCCGGCAGAGACTGCTCGGCACATACCCACGCTTGAAGAGCAACCCTTCCGACGCGAACTTATCGAGGTGCGGCGTCTTGATGTGCTCGTGACCGAGGAAGCCGTAGTCGGCGGCTCCCTGATCGTCGCCGACGATGAGCACGACATTGGGGGGTGCGGCCTGCGCTGGCAGCGCGAAGGCCAACGCCAACACGAGGGTAGAAAGGCAGCGAAGCATGGTGTCACCTGTTGTGGAGAGTACCCAGGTGAATTGTCGCGGAATTGACCTGCTGCGGGAAGTGGACCGATTCCTCAACCCGCCTGCGTAGTTTGCCGCAGGAGCGTTCCGGCACGGTGGAAGAACTGATCGTCGAAGCCGAGCGCTCGCTTGGCCAGCACATCGCGCCGCATCCAGTTCCGCTCGGTGAGCAGCAACCGAAGCGCTTCCGGTACTCCCATCTGAAACGGCGGGATTGACACGACCGGCCAGTCGCTGCCGTGAACGGTCTTTCGCCACGCGTCCTTGTCTCGCCTCAGACGCGGGATCGCATACGACCGCGTCGGCAGGCACAGTGCCGACGTGTCGCCGTAGAAGCGTTCGTGCTCCTTCGCCATACGGATGAACGTATCGAGATGGCAGTCGCCGAACGGTTGCGACCGCGTTCCGCAGTGCGCCGCGATGACGGTAACGCCACACTTCAGCGCCAGTTCGAGATGCTTCGGCGACGCATACTGCGGAGCGACCTGCGGCAACGACAACTCACCGCCCGTGTGCGACAGCAGCGGGATCTTGTGGTGTGCCATCGCTTCAAAGAACGGCCGGCAGAGTTCGGACCCCGGGTCGAAGCCTTGCACGAGTGGCAGCCATTTCACCAGCACCGCACCCGCCGCGACGCAGCGTTCCAGCTCGGCAACCGCGTCCTTGCGGTACGGGTGGATCGACGCCCCGAACAGAATCTTCGGGTGCTTGCGGGCCAGTTCCGCCGCGTATTCGTTGGTGACGTACAGGTGTGTGTTGGCGTCGTCCATTCGCCCGTCTTCGGTGTAGACGGCATCAAACGCGAGGCCGACGACCACATCGAGTTCCGGCGTCTGGTTGATGGCCCGGGCGAGCGCGTTCTCGAATGCGCGTTCGAGTTGTTCGTCGGTGCCAAAGAAGGGAATGCCGAACTTGAAGCGCGCGAACACGACGTTCGGCCGCTTCCGGAGATAACGAGAAACCTTCCCGTGACCCGCCGTCATGGCGAGGATGTGAACGTGGCAATCGACGATCACATCTGCCTCCGCATCGCTGTTACTCTTTGTCGAACGCGAAGCTGTTGAAGAATATCTTGGCAAGGCCTGGATCGAGTGGTCCCCATTGGTTGTGTGCGGTTGCGGCATAGCCGATGGTCGCATTATGGGTTTCCCGGAAGATGCCAACGTTCGTGGGCGAGCAGGTGAATTCTCGGGCGTCGCGCCCGCCCCAGGTGAGTTTGCTCCAGGTCTCGGGCGTTGATTTATGCAATACGACCGATATCTCAGGCCGGGCAATGGAATACATGGCTTTCTGCCGTTTATCATCTGGGGTATTCGGGGGAAACCGAACTACAAAAACATTGAACTCATTGTTCAAATCCACACTCCGGTATTGGTCGACTGATGTGATGGCGAGTATGTGACCCGTTGGAAGTGGCCTCGGCGACACCTGAACCGATCGCGGCATCGTCGCGCGGAACCCGCCATTTTTTGGGGCATACTCTACCCAATTGGGCGGAACGTCAAAGTCTTTCTTCTCCGGTTTTGCATCGAGTATCTCGAACGAACCGAAGAACTTCTCAATTTCTTTCTCCGTTGGGAGCCGCAAACTGTTCTTCATCCCAGCCGCATAGATGGTCGAACCAACCTCTCTCAACTGAATAACTCCACCAGGACCGCCACCGGCTTGGAGGATCTTCACATCCGGTGTCAGTCGCAATTCGTTCCCGTAAGGCCAGCCGCCGACCGAGACCTTCTTCTGGGTGACGGCTGTAAACGTGTCTCCTCCAAATGCCTCCATTTGGAGAAATTGCGTCACCTCTTGCGTCTCGTTCGCAGTGGGTTTCTTGGCGAAACGGACGTAGCCCGCGAACGCGGTGCGGGTGCGCGTCTTTCCCGTCTGCTCGTCCTTCACGGAGGCTTCGCGAAACTCCGATACTGTCGCTGTCTTAAACGCGAAATTCCACTTTTCCTTTGGTGCCGTTGGAAAGCTCGCCCGGAAGATGTTGTCCGCCGACGTGTAAGGAACCCAACCTTCGAGTGAGAGCGGCTCGGGATTGCCAGGGTCGCCGCCAAGGATCTCATGTGATGTGAAAAACTGCTCGACTGCTTCTTTTGTGGGTGGTTGGACCTGGCTTCGATAACCCACGAAGTGGAGCGTCGCATCCGCAAGGTGCCAGCGGACGAGGCCAGTGTCGTTGCCAGCATTCAGGCGTTCCTCGTCCCATTCCCGGTTTCCCGCCGTCACTTTCTGCGGCCGGTTCCGATTCCCACTAAAGGTCGGGGGCGCGGCGTACTGCATAATCAATAACGGCTTAATGGCGTCCACTTCCGTTGAACGCATCCCATCCGGGAATCGCACATAACCCGCAAAGAACACGACGTTGGACTTGTTGACCCCAAGCTCACCGATCCCGGCGTGGCGAATATCGCTCTTCACCTTCATGCCGCCGATCGGTTTCCAGTTCTCGCCCGTTGGGTTGCCCGGAAACGACGCTTTGAACACGTTCTCAGGAGAAGTGTACGTTTCCCAGTTCTCAAGTTTCACACTGATAGGGTCTGTGCTTCCGCCACCGGGTTTGAGACGAAACCCAAACTTGAAAGCAGCGAAACCGATTCCCCCGAGCAACAGAACCAGCATCACCGCCACTGCAATTTTGTTGGTAGGCCGCTTGGATAACTTGGCGGATTCTTGCTCCTCCGTTTGCCCCTTCCGTTTTCGGGGTAGGTCGTCATCGTCACCATTCGACGATCGCTTCTTCTTGCGTGGGCGATCGTCATCGTCTGCCGGCTTGCGTTTATTACGTGGTCGTTCTTCTTCGTCGTTATTCTTAGGCATTGGAGAGTTCTGGGTTTAGCGAAAATCAACACGAACTCAATACGAGTCGTATGTCTACAATAGTGGCCGATTGAATGTTGTCGATGATAAGCAATAAAATGATGCGAACGTGGCGATCAACGATCGGGATTTGGGTTGGAATGATTCACAAGTCCGCAGCGCCAGTAAGTCAGACGTTGCACTTACTGGCGCTGCGAGCTTGTTCGGCAGTTCCGAATGATCACACCAGATTCGGCAGTGGGCCGCCGGCGCAGAAGTTCGGGTTGCCGAACGTCTTGACCGGGTTGCCGAAGGCGTGCGCGAACGACATCAGCAGGCGGTTGTGTGGCATCTGCTTGTACTTCAGCGAGCGGCCCATCTTGAAGTCGAGCCCGCCGCCGACCATCACGAACGGGATGTTGTCGAGCGTGTGCGAGTTCCCCTTGCCCAGCTCGTTCGTCCACACGATCAGCGTGTTGTCGAGCAGCGAGCCCGTGCCGCCCGGTTCCGGCGTTTCGGCCAGGCGCTTCGCCATGTATGCCAGTTGCTCGGCGAACCACTTGTTGATCTTGGTCAACTTCTCCTGAGCCTTCTCGTTGTTGTCCGGCTCGTGGCTCAGTTCGTGGTGGCCTTCGGTAATGTCCAGCCACTTCATGCGGGCCATGCCGACCGAGTTCGTGTATTGCAAGGACGCTACGCGGGTGAAGTCGGCCGCGAAGGCGTTCACCATCAGGTCAATCTGCGTCTTGCTGATCTTCGGGATGTTGTCGTTGTCCTTCTTCACGCCCGGCTCGAGTTGCGGCACGGCGTGGCTGGCGGTCGCCTTCGTTTCCTTGAGGTCTTTCTCCATTGCCCGCACGAACGCAGCGTGCTCTTCGAGCAACTTCTTATCCGCGGCGCTGACGGCCCCGCCGACCTTCTTCAGGTCGCCGGTCAGGTCGTCGAGGATGCTGGCGAGCGCGGCCTTGTCCTTGGTGCGGCCGTAGAGCTTGTTGAACATCTGGTACGGGTCGTCGATCGGCGCGACCGGCTTGTTCCCGGCGGAGTAGACCCAGCGGGTCCACGTGTCGGCACGCTCGGGAACCATGACGCCAAATTCGAGCGAGCCGAATCGGGTCTTCGTGGCGGCATCTTTCTGGAGATGCTCCTTGATCTCCTGATCGATGCTGTGCCCCTTGGCCCAGCCGGCCGGCGTGTCGGAACCGCCCTGCACGTTGCCGGGGAAGAGTTCGATGCCGGTGAGCAAGCAACCCATGCCACGCATGTGGGCGTCGCCGTCGCCGCGAACGCGGTCGCAGACGCCGTTGAGGATGAGCGTCTTGTCCTGGAACGGGGCGAGTGGCTTGAGGCTCTCCTTGAGCGTGAACTTCGCGCCTTCCTCGTCCGGCCAGAATGCCTTCGGCACAACGCCGTTGGGGCTGAACATGAACACGATGCGTTGCTTGCGCTTGGCCTGATTGGCGAACCCGAGGCTCGGCAGGTTCATCAGGAACGGCATTGCCGCGGCGCTCACACCAAGGTCGCGGACGAACTCACGGCGGGTACGAATCATGTGGGCTTCCGTTTGAAAGGCGGGAATGAACCACAGAGGCACAGAGACACGGAGAAAACACGAGGAAATTGTTCGGAACACTGCACTTTTCTTGTTTTCTCTGTGTCTCTGTGCCTCTGTGGTTAGTTCTTGTTTTTTGGTGGGGTTGCGGCGGTTACGGCAATATCAACTACCAGTTTACGCACATTGAATCCGTTTTCCGAGAACGTTTTTTCCAACTCGTCCGGCTTGCTGATCCCGAACGCCATCACCGGTTGTTTCACCATGTGATGGAACATTCGTTCCGTGAACGCACCAGCGACCTCGGGGCTACTGGCCAGGAACTTTGCCAGTTCCTTCGCGCCGACGAACTTTGCGGTTGCGCCGGCCCGCGTGTCGTAGCTGCCGACCGAATCGATCGGCTTGTCGTTCTCCTTGGCACGGTATCGGCCCACGGCGTCGAAGTTCTCCAGCGCGAAGCCCAGCGGGTTCATGACACTGTGGCAGCCGGCACACGCAGCCGGTTTCGTCTGCAGAAGTACCCGTTCGCGGGTCGTCAGTTTCGGGTGCAGGTCGGCTGCCAGCGGCGTGAACGCATCCTTCGGCGGGCGGATGGTGATGCCGAGCAACCCGCGAGCGACGAACACGCCCCGGTGAATCGGCGACGTTTCCGCGTGGTACGCTAGCACCGAGAGCATGTATGGGTGTGTTACCACGCCCGCACGTTTGTCGGCCTCGAACTTCACCTTGGTGAACCCGGCGTCGGCGGGCATCTGCACGCCGTAGAACTTCGCGAGCCTGCCATTCAGATAGAGATCGTCGGCGAGCAGCAACTTGCGGAAGTCGCCATCACCCCACACCACGTCGTCGAGGAACAGTTCCAGCGACGTTCGCAGGTCGGCCGCAATGTTGGCATCGAAGCCCGGGAATCGCTTGGCATCCTTGGCCAGTTCCGGCGACTGGTCGAGCTTCAGCCAGATGAACAGAAACTCGCGGATCTTCGCCTTGGCTCGCGGGTCGGCCAGCATTCGCTCGGCTTGCTTCGCCACCTCGGCGCGGCTCGTGAGCAACCCCTTCGCGGCGGCGGCCAGCAGTTCGTTGTCCGGGAAGGCGTCCCACAGCGTGAGCGCGAGTTTCCCCGCGACGGCGTAGTTCTCGGGGAGGTTACCCGCATCCGGGTACAGGAAGCGTGGCGACTTCAGAACGAACAGCAGCACGCGCTTCACGGCGAGGTCGAGATCGGCCCCGGCGCCTTCGAATTGCCGGTCGATGAACAGTTTCTTCTCGTCGTCGGCGAGCGGTCGGCGGAAGGCTCGCTCGGCGAACTTCAGGCAGAACGCCTTCAACTTCACGTCGCGGTCCTTGGCGTTTTCCTGTGCCCCGGCGAGTTCGGGAAGCCGAGCCAGCACGTATGACGCGGCTTCGATTGCGCCGTCAGTCGTGGCCGATTCCCATTCCTTCGAGATGCTCGTGCCGCGTTCCCAGCCCAGACTGCGATCATCGGGCGGGAACGGCGACTCGACCACCGCGACTTCGGGGAACTTGACGGGGATTAGATGCCGCGCCGGGATCACTTCGAGCGTGCCCCGAGGCCGCTTCCAGTTCAGCGAGATGAACGCGGGCTTGGGTGGCGGGTTCGGGTTCTTCTTGGAGTCGTCCACGCCCTGCTTCGCCTTCGAGAACTCCAGTTTCACGGGGTACGGGCGACCCGCGAGCAGGAACACGCTGCCACGGAACTCGGTGTCGGTGCCGGACTTCACCCAGGCGTCGATCAATGGCTTCTTGTTGTCGTTCACCCACAGCCGCAGGGCGTGATCGGTGCGGACGACGAAGTCGTACAGCCCCGTTTCGGGAGCCACGACGGAGCCTTCCCAGCGGATGCTGAACTGGTGCGGGTCGAACTTGGGCGGATCCTTCTTGGCGGGTTCGTCCTTCTTGGGTGGGTCTTTCTTGGCGGGTTCATCCTTCTTCGGTGGCTCCTTCTTGTCGTCCTTCTTGGGCGGCTCGACCTTCACGGGCTGGGTGCCGTCGGGTGCGCCGACCTTGAAGTCGAAGTTCACTTCGCCATCGTTACGCTGGATGAGCCGCTTGTTGCCATCGAACCCGCGCGAGTTGAAGTACTCGCCACGGAGACCTTGCTGCTTGTCGTCGAACTTCGGAGCGAAGCGGAAGCTGCCGATCACGTCCGCGATGGCGTTGCGGTACTGGCGAATCGTGAGGTGCGACAGTTCCACTCGCGGCGGCTTGATGCGAGCCTGCGCTGCGGGCGAGTAGAACTTGTCGAAGATGAACTCGGCCACCTTCTTCGAGCCGGCGGCGTCGAGCTTATCGGGGTCGTCCTCGGGCATGGTGCGGTCGATGACGTGCGCCAGTTGCGGCACGGAACGGTCGCCGGTCAGCGGCGACGGAGCCTTCTTCGTCCCCTCGCCACTCGCACCGTGACAGCGGGCACACTGCTGCGTGTAGATCTGCTCGCCGGTCTGGGCGGTGGCGGGTGCCGTGGCCATGAACAGCGCGACGAGACCGATGGCGAAGGGTAAAGCTGTTCGCATGGGGTGTGATCTGCGGACGAGTGAATCTGCGGCGGGCTGTCTGAAGTTAGTTTGGCGGCAAGGTGATGAAATGTCAAGCGTGTGCCCAAGTGAGTCGAAATGGTTCCAGACGGGGGAGACACCCCTCTCCAGAGACTCCAGAATCAACGCCAACTCCTCAGAATCAACGCCAACTCCTCAGAACCAACGCCAACTCCTCAGAACCATCCATAACCATGTGGAAGAAATAACATTAGAATGATGACGCCCTTCGCGACTATTCATGTCTCGTGGGAAACTCGACCACCCAACCGCGAGGACCGGAACCATGACCGAAGCGGAATGGCTGGCGTGCGAAGATCCCCAACAAATGTTGGAGTATCTCGGAAGGCGGGCGAGTGACCGCAAATTGCGTTTGTTTGCAGTCGGTTGTTGCCTTCGTTATGCTGCTGACCTGGCCATTGATGATGATTGGGGGCTTGTTGTGGAGGTTGCAGAACGGTTTGCGGACGGGATGGCAACGGCCGCCGAACTCTACACTGCGGGGTGTTACAATTCCGATGAAGACCCGGCGCTTGAAGCCGCAGCGCTGCCGAATCCAGAGATTCCTTTCACAATCCACGCCGTTCGAGCAGCATATTTGACCTGCTCGTCGCGTGCAGATCCCAGGGGTAATCAACCAAGAACGCCACAGTTCTGGGATAAGGTGACATCTGAACGACGAAGTATCTCATTGCTCGCGCGTGACATCTTCGGCAACCCGTTCCGTCCCGTTAGCTTCGATCCCGAGTGGCGCACGTCAACGGCGATTGCCATCGCGCAGGGGATGTACGAGTCGCGGGACTTCGGCGCGATGCCGATCCTCGCCGACGCGCTCCAGGATGCCGGGTGCGAGAACGACGACGTGTTGAACCATTGCCGTGGAACCGGGCCGCACGTCCGCGGGTGCTGGGTCGTTGATCTCGTGCTGGGGAAGAGTTAACGTTACGCTAGCGCGAACACGGAGAACGCCATGACACCAATCGTGATAACCCCGCCGGGCACGCAACCGTTCACGCCAGCGAACGGGATTCCGCACGCCAACCCGACGCCGAACGGAGGCTGGAGTTCGTTTCGCTGGACGATTTCGGAGTATCGCAAACTTGGCGAAATCGGATTGTTCCGCGACGTGAAGTCCATGCTCATCCACGGAGAGATCTTCACCATGGCGACGCCCGACCCACCGCACGATACCGCGTTGAGTCTGACGCAGGAGTATTTGCGGAGTGCGTTCCCAACGAAGCATTACGTTCGGAACCAGCAAGGCTTCGACATCGGTCTCGATAACGACCCCAGCCCCGATCTGGCCGTGGTCGAAGGCTCCATTCGCGATTACGCCAAGCACACGCCCACGACCGCAGTGCTGATCGTCGAAATCTCCGATACCACGTTGTTCAAAGACATCACGACGAAAGCCGAACTGCACGCGACCGCGAAGGTTCCCGAATACTGGGTGATCGATCTCGTCAATCGCCAACTTCACGTCTTCAGCGATCCGGTGGCGTTGCCGACGGGTCTCGGAGCGACCGCGTACCGCAAGCACATCGTTCACGCCGAGAACGACAGGATCGCATCGCAGGCCGCACCAAATGCAACCATTCGCGTTGCCGAGTTGCTTCCGTGACCGCGAGGACCGGAACGATGACCGAAGCGGAATGGCTGACGTGCGGGGGTCCGACACCGATGCTTGCTCATGTTGGGGTTGATCCGCGAGATCGCAGGATCCTCTTCTACGCATCGGGAATTCTTTTCGCTAACCCGGCCCTTTTGACGCCCGACCTGATGCGGTGGGGCATTGCGGTGGAGAAGGTATGCGATGGCGAGGTGGAGGTGGAAGCTCTCAACGACATCCAGAGAGCGGTGGAGTGGAACGTTTATGAATTGGCTCGGTATGGTTGGTCAGGTACCCGCGCACATTACTCCGCAGTCGCCGACATCATTTCCCGCCTGATCGAGCGTGAGCAAGATGAAGCCGACATACCTCTGGAAGAGTTCAACATCCCCCAAGAAGAACTTCAACCTGTATGCCGACTTTGTGCCAAACTGCTCCGCTGCATCTTCGGCAACCCGTTTCGTCCCGTCACGTTCTCGCCGGAGTGGCGCACGTCCACGGCAATCATGATGGCGCAGGGGATGTACGAGTCGCGGGACTTCGGCGCGATGCCGATCCTCGCCGACGCGCTCCAGGATGCCGGGTGCGACAACGACGACGTGCTGACCCATTGCCGTGGAACCGGACCTCATGTTCGCGGGTGCTGGGTTGTTGATCTCGTGCTGGGGAAGGAATGATTGTCTTGAGGACCAAAGGTCCGTTCTTCCTCAGCCCAGGCCAACGGCCTGGGATACAGGGAAATCAAGGGTTTGCGGCCTGAAGGGCCGCGCTCGGGGTGGTTCGAGGGTGGCCCTTCAGGCCACGAGGGGTTGGTCTGTTTGCGTCCCCAGGCCGCTGGCGCCGATGGCCTGGGGGCTAAGGGAGCACGGCCCTTCAGGCCGAAAACAGAAGCAAGACGAAGACCGGCCTGACAGACCCGGCGAGCCACGGAGTTCATCCCCGTGGGTGTTACGCTCACCGAAGCAAAAGCCCACGGGGATGAACCCCGTGGCTCGCTTACCCTGTGGCTCGCTTACGATCCCGCCTGCTTGATGTAGCTCGTGCCCACGTCCACCTGTTCCATCGTGGCGGATCGGCACAGGCCGAGCAACTCGGGGCGCTCGGCCGGGGCGTGAACCTCGCAGATACCGAAGAATTGATCCTGCAAGAACCGAAGAACCTGAGCCAGCATCAGTTTCGCAATCCCCTGCCGACGCAGATCGGGCCGCACCTGGATATCCAGAATCCCCGCTGAGGGGAAGCCCCATCGCCAGCCGTAGCCTTCCAGTTCCCACACCACGGTTCGCGCTGCTGGCGGCCCGTTCGTGGTCTTGTCCACCATCCGGAACTCGACCGGTTCCAACATGCCCCAGACACATTCGTGCCACCACGTGGGCACGCCTGCGGCCCGGAGAATCTGCGTCTCGTACCGCTTCCGCAACATGCCGAATCGGCCGTCCGCGATCGAGATGGGAGCTTCGAGCTTCTTGTGAAAGACGAGCGTGGAACCGTCGGGTTCGTAGCCAAGTGACTTGAAGAGAGGATCGGCTCCCGGGTCGGAGGCCAGGAAGCCCGGGCAGTTTGTGCCGCCATAGAGACCGAACCCGAAGGGGCAGTATGGCCAGCGCGGACCCGCACGCAAGACGGTCGAGCCATTCGCGATCAGGTATTCTTCGGCTTTGCGAACGAGATCGCGAGCGATGCCATGCCGCCGCTCGCCCGGTCGCACCGCGACGGAACAGATCACGCCGTTGGTCTTGTCCAGCCCCGAGAGATCTTCTTTGGGGCCGAACCCCGCGAGCATGTATCCGAGGATCTTGCCGTTGTCTGCATTATCAACTGCGACGATCAGGCCATCGGGGTCGAAGTACGGTTTGGAGAACACCCAGCGGTCGAGGAGCGCGGGCGTACGGAGAGGGTACGCACTGCGAGACGGATGGGATTCATTCCAGACGTCGGCAAGCGCCGGAGGATCAGTATTGCGAAAACGTCGGAAAGAAATCACTGCCGACTCTCACATCCCGCCGGGGAGGACGGCGGCGGTACTTGGATCACGCCAATATTATGGATCGGAGCACGGAACCGCAAGTTACAGGCGAAGAAGTGATCTCGTGTTTGGTATTGGTATTTTACCTCGAAGAGGAAAATACCAATACCAAACACCTTTCACCTCTGGCGGATCTGTTCCCAGGCGGCATCCGTGGTGCGACGAGCAGCACCCAGAGCAGTCCAGGCATCCTCGGTTGGGACCGTTGGCGAATCCAACATTTCGTGGAGCATCGTACACTCGGCCACTCGCGCTTCGGCGAATTCCTTCGCGCCTGCCCGGATGCGATCCAGCGGTTCAAAGCCCACGGGCGGCACAGACAGATACGTAATGGCCTCACGCCCCGTCGTCTTCATTGCTTCCAGTTTCGCGCGGACCTCGGCCTCTACTTCCCGATTGCGGTCAACCTTGGGCTTGAGCAGCATCGACCACATCCGAAGCTGAACAGACCGAACCGCGTCGGGCGAAAGCTGATTCAGCCTGGGAACCACGTCGCGATTATAGGCTTCCTCCGCGGCAACGAACCCCGCGATCCGGTCGCGCTCGGCTCGCGCCGCCTGCTTCTCTCGCAGCGGCAGCCAGGCCTGGCTCCGGTTCATCGACATCACCAGCCCACCCACACACAACACCGGCAACATCAGGAGCAACACCAGCGCCAGCAACCGGCGAGGACGCGGCGCGGATCGCAGGCCGTTCAATAATCCCGAGGCCACAAATCCCGCGACCCCGCCGCCGAGATGCGCTTCCCAGCTCACCCCGGGAAGGAAACTCACCCCGGCATTGATCAGAAACGCCAGCCACAACCGACGTGCCCATTCCCCGGTCACTTCGGGTGGCAAGTCGCTGCGAAACAGCATCAGCCACGCCAGCAGCGACGCGAGAACGCCCCAGATCGCCCCGGAAGCGCCAGCGAGGATCGCCTCGGGATTGTTCGACATCGCCAGACAACTTCCGCCCAGCCCCGAGAGGAAGTAGATCACGGTGAGCCGCCAGCGACCCCAGAGCATCTCAGCGAGTGGTCCCATCATCGCGAGGGCGAACATATTCGCGAGCAGATGGAGCAAGCCGATGTGAACGAAGCACGTGCTGAGCAGTCGCCACCATTCGCCGTTAAGCAAGTCGCCACCGGTGATCGCCCCGATCCGGTGAAGCAGCGACAGCGGTTGCCCTTCGCCGAGATACCGGCTCAACGACTGATCACCCTGCACGGCCGCGGCAGCACCGACAACAAACCAACACACGTTCGCCACCAGGATGAGCGGCACGAACAGGGGCGTGCGCAGGTTCAATCCGAAGTGGCGTGCGGCCTGTTGCTCGGGCGTTAAACTTGTCGAGGCCTCGGCTGGTGGTTCCGGATCAGGCTTCTGGGCTGCGGGTGCTTCGGCTAGTGCAGCGGCGGCAACTTCGCCGCCACGCAGAATGAGGGCTTCGCCTTCAGGCGTCAGCACGTATCCCTGACCCACGCCGCGAACCCACGTCGCAGCACTGATCAGATTGGCGAGCCGGAGTTGTTCGAGTGGAGCATCCAGAGCTTCGCGGGCGGTTCCGGCTTCGGTCGCGTGCCGGGAGGGGAACCACGGCTCAGGCCCCGAGGCCGCGATCAGCTTCAATATCGCGTCGGCAGTGGGTGAAGTGCGTGGATTCCCCGGGGCACCAACCGGAGTCGGGGTTGCACCCGTAACGTGCGAAACAGCCTCGTCATTCGTTGCCATTACCAACATTATGTATCGAGGGGGATGGGACTGTCGAGAGGATCCAACGTCTCGCGACAGTTCGCCACAATCGCCAAACATCTATGGAGCATCCGATGGTTCCCTCGTGGCTCACCGTATCCCCCGAGGTTACTGCCGCGTTGGCAGAGGGTCGCCCCGTCGTCGCGCTCGAATCGACGCTGATCGCGCACGGGTTGCCGTGGCCCACGAATCTCGAAACGGCACGCGAAGCGGAAGCGGTCGTGCGTGCGACCGGTGCGGTCCCCGCGACCATCGCCATCTGGCACGGCGTTCCCACCGTGGGGCTAACCGAGGCTCAACTCGCGGAACTGGCTCAGGCGAAGGGCGTGTTGAAGGCGAGCCGGCGCGACATGGGCGCGGCCGTGGGGCTGAAGCGACTCGCGGCGACGACCGTCTCTGCGACGATGGCACTGGCACACGCTGCCGGCTTGCGTGTGTTCGCGACCGGCGGCATTGGCGGGGCACATCGCGAAGATGAGATCTTCGACATTTCAGCGGACCTGACGGAACTGAGCCGCACGCCGGTGCTGGTCGTATGTGCCGGGGCGAAGAGCATTCTCGATCTGCCGCGAACGCTGGAGATCCTCGAAACCTTGGGGGTGCCGGTGATCGGCTATCGCACCGAGGAGTTCCCGGCGTTCTACGTCTCCGTGGCGAAAATTCCGGTGTCGGCACGCGTGGAGACCGCCGGGGAAGCGGCCGCGGTGTTCGCGGCGCACGTTCGCATGGGCGGTAGTGGTGCTGTGCTGGCGCGATCGTGCCCCGATGAAGCGGCGATCCCTGCGGCCGAGTTCAACGAGTGGTTGTGTACTGCCGAGGAAGATGCCCAGGAAGCTCGCGTGAGTGGCCCCCGGATCACGCCATACCTGCTGGCTCGGCTCGCGGAGTTGAGCGGCGGGCGAACACTGATCGCGAACCGGGCGCTCATCGTGGCCAACGCCCGCCTCGCCGCTGAAGTCGCCGTCGAACTCGCAAGAGCGTGACCAGCTTGATTCTGGTGGGGCAGACACGGCCGCTGGCGAACATCACCAGTCACTGATTGCGTAGTCGCAATGTCTTCTCCGTGGACCGCGGCCGGCTCGCGGTCCACAGAGAAAACATCTGCGAGCAAGCCGCCCACGGACTGAAAAGCAACAAATCCGTGGCGGGTTCCATTCCCCACACTCGCCTGAATAGTAGAGCCTGTTCAACTCCACCTGCAATCACACTTCCGGAGCCGTTTTCATGAGGACTCGCCCTCTCCATCTTCTCGCGTTCGGCGGTCTCGCCGTGTCGCTGATCGTCGCTTCCCAGCACGGTCCCGCGCGGCAATCGCTCGCTGCTGCAGCCGCACAGCCGGCTGCCAAGCAAGCCGCCCCCGACATCAAAATCAACCCGAGCCGGGTCACTGCGGTCACCGTGTATTCGAGTAGCGCACTCGTGACACGAGAAGTCGATGCGGCCGGTCCGGCGGGCCGCGTGGAACTGATCGTGTCGCCGTTGCCGTCCACGACTGTCATCAGTTCGCTCTACGCCGAGGGAACCGACGGCATCCGTGTGCTCACGACCCGATACCGCACGCGACCGATCGTCGTGGATACCCGTGCCGACGTGAAGAACCTCCTGGAAGAACTCAAGACGCTTCAGCTTGCCCGTGAGAAGATCGAGGGCGATCTTCTCGCACTGCAAGAGAACGGGAAGATGCTCACGAAGATGGAGGGCTTCCTCACGGTCACCACGGTGCAGGCCACCGAGAAGGGCGGCCTCAACGCCGATCAGGCCATCGCACTCGCCAAGCACATCCGCGACACTCGCATCGAATCCGCGAAAGAGAACGTCAACCTCAAGCAGCAGATTCAAGCCAATCAGGAGAAGGCTTCAGCACTCCAGACACGGCTAGCGCAACTCAACGCGGGCGTGTCGCGATTCGAGAACGATGCCGTGATCGTGATCGACAAAGTGAACGCGGGGGCCGGCGTGATCCGCCTGAACTACCTCGTCGAGAACGCCTCGTGGCACCCGCAATACAAGCTCCGCGCCGACAAGGGCGGGAAAGATCAGGTCACGCTCGAATACCTCGCGGCAGTCGTGCAGAACACCGGCGAGGACTGGTCGAACGTGAAGCTCGTGCTCTCGACGGCCCAGCCGATGCTCAATGCCACGCCGCCCGACCTGCAAACGCTGAACGTCGCGGCCGCGCCCAAGGGCGGTCCTGCACCGCCTTCAGCGGCAGAACTCGAACAGCAGCTCAAGAATCTTCGCACCCGCGCCCAGAAGGATTTCAACGAGAAGAAGCTGATGAGTGGCGTCGGGCTGGTGAACAGCGCGGCCGCACGCGAGCAATCGTTCGAGTTGTTCAACCCCGAGGCAGCCGTCAAACGTGGGTGCATGCTCAGCTACCGCGAAGGCCCCACCGTCACATATCGCATTGCAACCCCGCTCACCGTGCAGTCACGACTCGACGAACAGGTTTTGGAAGTCGCACGGGCGGAACTGAAGGGCGACTTCTACTTCAAGGCCGTGCCGATCCTCTCGCCACACGCTTACCGCATGGCCGAGATGGTGAACAAGAGCGAGCACGTGATTCTGCCGGGCGAAGCGACAATGTACTCGGGCACCGACTTCGTTGGGCAGATGACGTTGCCACTGGTCTCCACGGGCGAGACGTTCACGGTCGGGTTCGGCGTCGACCCGCAGATTCAGGTAGCGCGCTCGATGATCGATAAGCTCCGCACCACCTCGGGCGGCAACCAGCAACTCCGGTACGACTACCGCATCCTGGTCAGCAACTACAAGCAGGAGAAGGTGAAGCTCCAGGTCTGGGATCGCCTGCCATACGCGGAGAACGACACGATCGGCGTGCAGCTCATGAAAACCACGCCCGAACTCAGCAAGGATTCGCTCTACCAGCGTGAACAGCGGCCGGGCAATCTCCTGCGGTGGGATATGCTCGCGGAACCGAACACGCACGGCGAGAAGGCCACGCCGATCAACTTCGAGTTCCGCCTCGAACTCGACCGCAACATGACCATCGGCGGCTTCCAGACCGCGCTTGCTCCCGGGGGCGCTCCGCCCGAACCGCTGCCGGTGATCACCGCGGCCGACAGGGTTACGATTCGTGCCGCAATGGAGAAGCTGTCGCCGGAAGACCGAAAGATCGCGGAGTCGCAGGTGTTTTGCGCGATTGACCACGAGAGCGCCCTGGGCACAATGGGGCCGATCCTGAAGGTGATGGCGAAGGGGCAGCCGGTGTTCGTGTGCTGCAAGGGTTGTGAAACGGAAGTGAAGAAGCACCCGGACGACGCGCTGCTGCAACTTCAGAAGCTCATGGGCCGCGTCAACAGCGCCCGGAAGTGACCCCGAAGCGTTTCGCCGTCGCCCCATCGGGGCGACTGGCAAGAAACGAAGCGAGCCACGGGGTTCACCCCCGTGGTGTGTTGGTAAACGCATCACCCACGGGGATGAACCCCGTGGCTCACCGACTCACTATTTGCGCCACCGGTTCTACATCATCGCCGCAACTCGGAGGTCGCCGCCGGGTTCCCAGTCGAACAGCATCAGGTCGGCGGGTTGGCCCACGGCGAGCGTGTGTACCGGGAACCTCAGCAACTGCCTCGGGCGAGCGGTCGCCATGTCGATCGCGTCCGCCAAGGTTACGCCGCCATATCGGATCACGTTCCCGATGCACGCATCCGTGAAGTGCCCGCTGCCCGCCAGGAACGGTGTCCCGGCGACCACGATCTTCCCCGATGGCAGCACTTCCATCTCCGTCCCCCACGACGTGTACTTCCCCGGCGGCATCCCCGCAAGGGTCCCCGCGTCGCATGTCAGCAGCGTGCGGCCAACGCCCTTCACGCGGACGATGCACTTCACCAGCGCCGGCGGAAGGTGGTGTCCATCCGTGATGATGCTTGCCCACAGTCCATCGTTCGCGAGCTGCTCCCAGATGTAGTTGTCGTGACGGGGGAGCATCGCGTGCGAACCGTTGCCGAGGTGCGTGCTCGTGGTCGCCCCCGCTGCCACCGCATCGCGAATCTGCTGGCCATTCGCGGCCGTGTGCCCGATCGCGACAACCACGCCGCTGGCCGCCAGCTTCTCGATGAACGGCATCGCACCCGTGCGTTCGGGTGCGAGCGTGACCATCCGGATTCGCCCGCCGGCCGCGTCCTGCCAGCGCTGGAATTCGTCCCAGTTCGGATCGCGAGCGTGCTCTCGTGGGTGTGCTCCGCGTGCCCCGTCTTCGCTCGATAGATATGGCCCTTCGAGGTGGAACCCCGGGATACGCTGCGCGAGTTCCGCATCGGAGTCGATCGTCTTCGCCAGTGTCGCGAACCCGTGGCAGAACGCCTCATCGCTCGTGGTAATGAGCGTCGGCAGGAACGTGCCGATGCCGTGCTTCCGACAGACATCGACGACCTTGCGAATCTCGTCGGCCGTCAGCGATGGCGAGTTGAAACTGATCCCGAGGCAGCCGTTGATTTGCGGATCGCAGAACGCCGGCGCAATCCATTGCGTCGGCTTCAGGTTCGATTCCGAGATCTCGGTGATGCGGCCGCCTTCGATCGTGACCGCAAGCGGCTCACCCGTGGCGTAGTGTTTCGCGTGGTGGATCATGTGGATGCGCCTCGGTCACTTGTCCTTGTCTTTATCTTTGGGCTTCCCCTTGATCACCTTGATCGGCGTGGGGGGTTCCGGTTCCGGTGGTGGCGTGTTGGCGGCCTTCTTGAGTTGCGTGATCGCGATCAGGGCGACAATTGCCACTCCGCCCAGGATGAGACCCAGCCACACGATCCCGGGTACGCCCCCGGCGTCCTTCTTGCGGCGCGGTGCAGGGCTGCTACTGCTAGTCGCCTTGGCACCGCGAGCGGTCCGGGCTTTCTTCGTCGGGCTGGAAGCGAAATCATCGCCCGTGTCGGCCGGGCTGTCGTCGCTCGAACCGGTAAAATCCGCAGCCTGACTCTGGGCCAGCGCAATCGCCTGGCTGATCTGTGCCACGGTCGCCGGGTGAAGCACGATCCGCGGTGCCTCGGCAAGAATGTTCGGGTGCCAGTTCGCCGGGATGCACTGGGTTACGAGGTACGTCTGGAACGCCCCACGGGTGTGATCCGGGCACGCGGCCGAGAGCGCAACGATGGTGGTGAGCGCTGTTCGAGCCGAGTTGTAGTCGGCCGTGATGGGATAGCACGAGCGGAACGCCGCGACGAACGGGCTGAGCAGTCGCGGGTCCAGGTTCAGATCGATCGCGTGGAAGTGGAAGCGAAGGTAAAACTTCCGCAGGCCATCGAACGGCTCGATGCCAAAGACCTGATACGCCTCGAGCATCTGCCCGGGTTCCAGCGTGGCAGCGGTCGTGGGATCGGTCATCACGCCGAGGAGCGTGTCGGCGGCCTTGAGCTTTCGCGCGCCGCCGGGCGGTGCCACATCCTTCAGCGCAATATTCGCCGCACCCAGGAGTTGCCGGGCTTTCGTCAACTGGCCGTAAACAATCCGCTCCCACTCGTCGCCGTCGATGAGCGCCGGCCCGAGCAAGTTCAGGTAACCATCCCAGATCTGCGTTGCAGCGGGGTCAGCTTTGAAACCGCCGAGCAGTTTCGCGAGGTGGTCGTTCTTCAGCAGGAACCCGCTCCATTCCTTGGTCTTTTCGCCGTAGATGTCGAGTTCGCCGAGCAGGGTCACCCAGTCGGCCGGTTCGATGACGCTGGCCCCGGCGTCGATGAGCCGACTCAGGAACGGAATGCACTCGGGGCGGAACGGGCGGAGGAAATCGTACAGGAACCCCGGCAGCGTCGAGACGTAATCCTTCGCGTGCTTGAGATACCCCGTGAGGACGGCACTCGGCGCGAGCATGAGGTGATGGCGAACCCGTTCCCGCATGGAGCCGCGGTACGCTCGCGTGCCTTCGACGAGCCAGTTCTTTTCATCCGGCCCCATCACGGCGAAGCAGGTGTAGCCCTGCCATGTGGCGGGCATCTTCGCGGTGAGAAGTTCATCGAGTTCATCGAGGCTCGTGGGCGCGAGCAAGTGGTGATCGGGCCACACGCCAGACTCCGAGCACACGGCACGCACCCGATCGCGGGCCGAGAGCGGCAGATTCGGCAGGTGCCGGTCGAGGTTCTTCTGAGCGCGATCGGCCTGCTCCTTGAACTGCGCCGGCGAGGCGATATCGCGAATCAGCGCCCAGCGCTGATCCCACGTGTCGGCTTCGCCTTTCACCAGGGCTTCGCACCCCTCGCGGCGATACGCCTTCAAGCGTTCCGGTTCCGTGAGCCAGTCCTTGAACTCGGCCCGCAGCACGGTATCCGTGAGCACCGCGTCCTTGAGGAACTCCCACACCTTGTCGGAACGCTGCGTGAGAATCGCGGCCCCACGGCGATCTGCCTTCAGCGCAAGCAGATCGTCTCGCGTCAGCCCGCCGCGATTGATCCGCGACACGGCACGGGCCAGTGCGATCGTGCCAGGAACTTTGTCGATGGCCCCGGGGTCGGTGCCGATCAATCGGTGAACGTCGTCAAGGAGTTCCCAGTCGCCCGCCACCGCGAGGTCGAGCAGTTCGAGGATTCCCGGCGACACGGGGATTGCTTCGGCCAACTCCGGCGACGACTTCTCGGGCTGAATGGCATCGAAGCCAATCCCTCGATTGGTGACGAGATCCTGATCGAGCCCCTTCCCGGGGAGGCCGAGATACGTTCCCACGACGGTGGCGAGTTTGTAATCGCGGATGGCCCGGTGCGATGGCTCGAAGGTCGAGAATGTGAGGTCGCCCGCGAACCCCGGCGGCAGGATGCGAGCAGCTGCGTAGAGCAGCATCGCGACCAACCCCGGTTCCGCGTGAACGAACAACCGGTCGCGGCCTTCACCGGCGGCCTTCGCTTCCGTGAGCAAAACCACCGCCTTCAAGAAGCGCGCGACAAGCATTCGCCGTGCGGCAGGATCAGCACGAAAGCGTGCCGGGCAGACCACCGCGGAAAGCTCCGTCGTGCCGCCAACCTGCCGACTGATGAACGCCACGAGCGACGTTCGCGAGATCTTGCTTCCCACGGGAATCGAGGACTTGCTGAGCGACTTGGGCGCACCCTGGGCGTACTCCTTCACCCAGCCATCGGCGTCCCATGATTCGAGCACGGTTGCGGTATCGACCGACGCGGGCAAGCTGATGAGGTGCGTGAAGTACGAACGATCGCGGTTCATGGTGTCCTTGTCGAGGTACACCGAGTGCGCGACCCAGATGCCGCCGGCGGGGTTCTTGGTACGAGCGAGCCGCCGCGGGGTTTGCGGCTTGGTCGGCTTCTCGCGCCACATATCGAGCGGGATTTCGTACGGCGGGTATTCGAGGGCGCGCTTCAGCACATCCGGATTGTCGGCAGCCGAGGCCGCCCGGACGCTGTACCCCGGCGAGTTCATCACGCTGTCCGCAGTCGTACAGTGGGTGACGTAGAACTGGTCCCCAGTTGCTGTCGCGGGCTGCCCTGCTGATGACACCGTGTCGCTCCTTCATGACCGAACATCATTTAGCCCCCGGCTTGCCGGGGGGCTTCCAATTCGAGAACCCGGCGTAAACGCCGGGCTTAATCAGACTGCCTTCATGTCCACCGGTCCCAAATGCAGTGGCGGGCCTTGGATTGTCGTCCACCCGAGTTCGACCACTGCCCAGATCGTGATGAACACCTTACTCGCTCCGATCGGCGGGGCGACCCGTTTCCCGCCGCCTTCTCGCGTGTGATCGGTCAACTGGCACGTCAGCAGCGAATACTGTTCGGCCTCAGACGGGTTCTCCAGGTGGCGGTTCTTGTCCACCGCGACCAGGCACTGCGATACCCACCCGTGACCGGCCCACGCCCAGAGCACAGTGATGATGACCCCACGACCCGCAGGCGAGACGCGGAGCGGAGGCCGCCCCGGCATCAGCTTCGCGTCGGTGTTCAGCCTGTTCGTGACACGCTCGACGATTGCCGTTTTATCGGCGGCTCGGAACGCGGTGTGGTTCTCGCGGAGGAACTTCAGATCGTCTTCCGTGAAACTCGTGTCGGGGGTCTCGAGTTTCTTCTGAATGCCGAAAACGCGATCGGCCTTGCTGAGCAACTCTTCGAGTTCGGATTTGCGTTCGAGAAGCGGCCGGTACTTCTGCAATTGCGTGCCGTACTTCTCGTGCAGTTCGCGGAGCTTGAACATCTCCCGGGCGTCGAGCGCCTTGAGGATGCGCTCACACGCATTCATCCGTTCCCTGGCAAGCGTGAGCCGATCGCGAAGCTCCTCCGTGTCGCGCCGACCCTGGAGCAGATCCTTGTTCGTGACCCATGCCGCGAGCCACTTGCGGTCTTGCTTGTCGGGGCGATCGTACTTCTTGTCGATCTCCGCGAACTCGTTGAGGATCTTCCGGCGACGCCCGGCAGCGGTGGCCTCGGCCGCGAGGTTCTTGTCGATCTTGTCGAGCCGGGCGAGCAAATCCAGGTTCGTCGAACGGAGCACATCGACGGCAGAGGCAATTGCCCGGTCCGATGGCCGGCTCTCCTCGATGGCCGCCTTCAGCGCTGCCAGCACTTCGACTGACTTCGCCCCGAGTTTCACGCGATCGGTGTAAGGATGCTCGTAGCCCGCGAGCATCTTCGCCGCATCCACCACTGCCAGTTCAGAACCGCCACTGTGATCGGCCGCCTCGATCGCCTGCTGAAGTTTCGCGACCTTGCTCAGCCGGTCGCGAGCCACATTCACGCGGGTGACGTAGCCATCGGCTTCCTTGCAGCCGGAGAGTGCCCCGCCATCGCCCCAGGCCGCGACCAGCGCGCTATCGTTCTTGTACGAAGCACCAGCGGGAACCGCAGCGAGTGCGGCCAGCACGGGTGCCCGCTTCTCGGCCAGTTCGCCACGGGCGCGATGCTCGGGGGTGATGTCCGGATGCAACCCCGCCGTCGCGACTTTCTCCCACGCGGCCGCCAGTGCCTTCTCCGTTCCCCGGGAGTGGAACAGCTTGATGAACTCGTTCGCCGCGTTGATCCTCTCCGACCAGCGAGATACCTCCGTCTGATACGCAACAGCCTCGGGCAATCCCGCGATCGAGAACCCGTGATCGGCCCAGAGCCGCACGAGCGCCTTGCCATCGCCAGGAGCCGCCACCGCAGCCTTGAGCTTGTCGAGAATCGCGACCTGAGCAATCGAAGCCTCGGCATCCGCGATCAATCGCTTGTCAGCCCAGCCTTCCAGCAGAGGCTTCTGGAACGCGGTTCGAACAGCGCGAGGGTCTTTCGCCGTGAGCGCACGCTGAACAGCCTCGCGACAGTTCACCCGCTTGATGGCATCCGCCGCGACCGGGCGAATCCAGTCCGGGATCGCCTTGCCGCTGCGAGTGAGCGCGTCGGTCTCGGTGGCGATCGCGGCATAGTCCAGACGGGCAGCCTTGCACAGTTCGTCGAGCCGGCCCACGGGATCGGCTGCACTCGCGAGTTCGGGCGGCAACTTCTTCCCGGCCTTCACCAATCGTGCCGACTCGGCGGCGATGCCGGTCCAGTCGCGGGGCACCGTGGCCACCAGCTTCCGCAATGTGGCGAACGGATCGAGCGTGAACGGCGGGATCTGGAGGAACGGCTTATCCAGCGACTCGCGAATCATCTTCGCCCAGTCGCGAACCTCCGGGTCTTTGCAGCGGATCAGTTCCTGCCAGAGTGCCGACCCTGCGGGCGTCACCATGTCGGGCGGCGTGAACAGCAGGTTCTCGTTCTGCGTCTTGGTGACGAACCGGTGATACAACCCGTGATCGGCAGCCGATGCCCGCAGCGCGATGAGGATCACCCACGCGGCGAAGTGGTCGAGGTGCGGTGTGAGCTTCTCGGCGGGCCGTGCTGGGTGCTGATACGCGGGCTTGCCGAATTCGAGCTGTTCGAGCGGCTTCTTCGGATCGGCGAGCGCCGGCACGCACATGCCGTCATAGTCCACGAGTACCGGCGTCTGGCCGACGACCATGACGTTATCGTGCTGAAGGTCGCCGTGTGCGATCTGTGCGGCCTGGATCTCGAGCACGAGTTGAATCCAGGCATCGGCCATCTTCCGTACGGCGTCGGTGTTCGGCTTCTTCTGCTCCATCGCCTCGCGAACCCACTCGCCGAGCGACTTCCCCTTCACCCATTCCATCGTGAGCGTGGGGTACCACGCCTTCCCGATGCGGATCCCCTCGGGGTGGTACTCGAAGCCGACCATCGCGGTGGGCTTCTTCGGCCCGAGCTTCTTGAGGTAATCGGAAACGGCCTGGTAGCGTGCGGCGCGATCCTCATTCGGGAAGTTGAACAGCTTGAGGGCGATGGCCTTGTTGCCGCGGGTCATCTTGTAGACGCTGGCGAACGCCCCTGAGCGTGCGCGTGGAACCCCCATCGGGCTTTTCTCAGCCGCACTCGCCTTCAGGTCCGGGTCGCGAAACGCGGTATCCGGGTTCTGCAAGGCATCTTTGTAATCAGATTGCGTCGGCCAACTCGGCATCTTTTGGGGGTGTTGTTGGTTGGTGGTGGTTTGTTGTTCGTCGGAGTTATTAGGTAACCGTTTCTGGTTAGTTGGTGGTGGTTTGTTGTGTTAGCCCTTCGGTGGTAGAGGCTTTCCTGGGGTGGCCTTCTTCTTGAGCTGCATGTT
>Ga0335397_10000847_pt1 | contig 41238 bp, 43 predicted proteins | sample MAT04_FD_205740 | JGI IMG/M metagenome (GOLD analysis project Ga0335397, IMG submission 205740) | Freshwater microbial communities from Lake Fryxell liftoff mats and glacier meltwater in Antarctica - MAT-04 (spades assembly) (version 2) ... | reverse complement strand
ATTTACATCAACAACTCAATCTTGCGATCCTGCGTTTACGGCGCAAACCTGACCTGATAATATCTTTTTTTGATCATGCAGGCTTGGACCTATGAAAAAGTTTACTTATTTATGAGACGCTCAGTAAGTCTCTTTCAACTTGGCTTGCGTCTCTTGGAATATCTATTAGATTTTGATCACCCTATCCCGGTCTCCTTCGTGGACTTGCCGCTTGATATTTCTCATCTTGTCCGGTAGTGAAAGCTGGCAGTGAATAATTTGCAAAGTCAAGCCAGTTTGTCGCCGAATAAATTAAAGGCAGGAAGAACATGGCAAGAAATAACAAAGCCAGTAATATTGTTTCCTGCTTGCTCACTCTGCGTTCAGACTTGGCTTCTTTTCTTTGTTTTTGACTGATTGGCGCGCGGATTATCATTTCCGCAATTATTGCAGCCCAAAAGACAATTTCAAAGACGCTCATGGTTATTCCGCTTTTTCAACGACAATGGTTGCCTCGGTCAATAACGCGGCAATGGCTCCGATGGCGGCGAGTTGCGGCGCAATGAGTACGCCAACCACACTAAAGGTCATCGGGATTTCCATCAGCGTTTTGCCATCCTTGTCCTTGATAATGACCTTGCGGATATTTCCTTCGTGGATCAATTCCTTGATCTTGGCGAGCAGTTTCTCGCCTTCCACTTTGAATTCTTCAGTTCGAAAATTTTCTGGCATGGTAGCCTCCATATCATTAGCGGAGTCAAAAGTCTCCAGACTTTTGACATTCAATATCCAACGACTGGAGTCGTTGGACTCCAAATTATTTCACTCGATCATAAAAAATAATCAGCGTGCTTCCATATTTTCTTTGCTCGGTTTCTTCAAGATTTTTCAACTCAATTTCCTGATATTCAGTCGGGTCAATTTGCACAATGACCGTTCCCGCATCCGTGAGCCAGTCGATATTTTCATTGACCAGTTTCAATGCCTTGACCCACATCTCTTGATATTGCGGCGGCGCGATGTAAATAAATTCAAACCGCCTGTCGGCTTGCGCGCCCAGCATACTGAAAGCGTCGCCTTTGCGGACTTCCGCCTGTTTGCCAAAACCGCAATGCTCCACGTTTTCTTTGATCGTATCAACCGGCGTGCGGTTCAGATCCGAGAAGCTCACAAATGCCGCGCCGCGACTCAAGGCTTCGATCCCAATTGCCCCCGTGCCGCCGAATAAATCCCACCAGTTCGAATCGACCACGTCGCCAGCGAGAATATTGAACAACGCTTCTTTTACACGATCCATAACCGGGCGCGTGGTGTCACCAGGCACTGACTTCAATTTTCTACCTCTTGCACTTCCAGCGATCACGCGCAGGCTCATTTTTCGCCTCCGGGCAAAACGCTTTTTGTCGCCGCCACTAAATTTCCATGCGATGCAGTAACTGGCACGACACATCCCGTGCCGAGGATGAAACGATGCCCCTTTGTTTGATGGATTGCCTCTTCCGCTTCTTCCTTAACTTTGGCTTGATCCTCGAGAACGAGAGTTTCCTGTCTCAAGCCTCCGCACAGCGTCCCCTTGAAAAGACTCTGCGCCTCAGCCAACGAAGGATACGTCTCACGGTCATGCCAGTTGACGATTTGAAAATTGAACAAACGCAGCAGAGAGAAGAACACATCCTTGCCGTGCAGGTGGAGCATGTTGCACCATAAACCTTCCGTCGCTTCAAGGACTGTTTGATCGTAAGGCAAGCCGAACGTTTTGTATTCATTGAGATCCAATATGGCTGCCTGCGCGTGCTGCACTGCATAGAAGATTCCGTCCACGCCAATTTCACTGGCGGCTTCAATAAATTTTGCTGTGGTTTTTGCGATGGTGTCCAGTCCCTTCATCACGGCTTCGGGGTGTTCCCGAAGATGAGCGAGCAGGGTTTCATTACCCGCTAAATGTTTAGCCTGTGACAGTGGATTAAATATGGTTTGGATGAGCGGAGTCTCAAGGCCGAGATTCTTCCGCAGTAAACGGAGACAGAACAACTGTCCCGCCAGGTGCGGAGCGGTTGGGTCAAGCACACTGAGTTTTTCCCAGTCGCCAGGTTTATGGATAACGAGCTTGGTGTATCGTCTCGAGCCTTCTGCGTCTCCCATCCATTTGTCTTCCACGCCCCAATCTTTGACAGCGAAGGAGGATGCAGGCGTCACTTTGACAATGTCGAAGTCGTAGGTGTTTTGGAAGTGCAAAGTGGATGCCGCAAGGATTTCGGGGTTTTGGTCATCAACCGGGAAATGCCGCCAGAGTGCGATGGGCGTGCGGTCCGGCGTTTCGCCGTTGAAACAGGCTTGAATACGTTCACGATGTGTGGTCATGGGATTTGTTTTATCTCACAGAATACCGCGTTGCCGCGGCGGATTTGCAGGATGACGGGCGCATCCTTGAATGTTTTGATGTCTTCATTTGCGCGCGTGTTGACCAGTATAAAATCGCCAGATTGAATCTTGCCAAACTCTGCACGGTAATCGCGAATAGTGATGTTTTCATTTGCATAGTACGCCGCGATGTATGGTTCACGCTTGACAAAGAGTTCGCCCTGAGCCTGTCGAAGGGTTGGTTTGTTGAATTGTTCAACAGCTTCCTTGTAACAGGTCAGCCAGTAATCTGTTTCGTACGTGCGGAACGCTCCGCTTGTGCCGCTTGTAAGCGAGTTGTAATAAGTATACTCGTAGGGGTGCAATTGGACTGAGCCATAAATTCCAGGCGCAAGCAGGATAAATACAATCGCTGCCATTGCCCAGCGTGTTTTGAGTATTTCAAATATCTTTTCAAATGCAAACCCTGCAAAGATGAATAGTGGCGGGAGCATAAAAAGAAAATGGCGATAGCCGTCGTACATCGGCGGTTTGCTGATGACGACGTAGGCGAAGGGAATGAGAAACCAGAGAAGCAGTAACGAGTAAGAAGTAATAAGTGATAAGTTGTTGGTGAATGAGTCTTTCTTGATTTTTTTCCAGAAAGTCGAAAATAATCCAATGACAAAAAGGAACCAGACAGATTCTGTAAGTGTCAGGCTTAGTAAAACAGGAAGGTAGCGGCGCGGCAATGCGTCGGCGTGGTAAAGCTGACCGTTGAATAGAACCTGCAACTGCGTGGGGTTGTCCGACATGAATCCAAAGGCTTCGATGAATTTTTGAAGTGGATTCGTCCAGAGATACGGCCAGGTCAAAAGCGCAATCAGAATGGCAAGGACGGCGTACATTGCGAGCAGTTTTAGTAAACCAGTTTTTTTGAGGTGAGTGAGCGCGTAAATTCCTACGAGTACGCCAGCCAGCGGTCCAAGCACACGAATGGATGTGGCAATTCCAAGAAAGAATGCAGCAAGCAGGGCAGACCCTAAGGGTTTCTTAAAACCCTTAGGGTCTAGATCTACCATCTCAAAGCCAAAACAAACCGCTCCAAGAAAGAAGACAAGGAACGGCGGATCTTTGGGATTGATAAAGGCATGCCCCCAAAGAAGCGGCTGCCATGCAAACAATGCGGCGGATGCGAGCGCGGCGGGGTCGTTCATCCAGCGTTTTGCCAGACGATAGAGCAAATACACGCCGAGTTGAAATGTGAGGAAGTTGATCAGATGCCACGCAGATGCATTGTCCACGCCGAGGGATTCAAGCGCTGACACGACTGGGTGGGCAAGGATGATGTAGGCGGGTCCGCGGTTGGCGTGGTCTGTTCCGCTGGAGCCGTAAGCGTTCTCAAGGTTGAAATTTCCGCTGAACCATTCCTGTGGCGAGTATGCGTAGCCAAGCGCGTTTGCGTAATCGTAAAAAAACGGCTCATCCCAGGATAAGCCGTAATTGCGAAAGGTAGATAACCCGATCACAATGTTGATGATCAGCAGAATAAGGATGGGGTGTTGGCGGAATTTTTGCACGGCGGATTTTTTTCTGTAAGCAGGTGACAGTCACTTTAAAAGTGACTGTCACCTTGTTTTTACTTTTGCGCGATACGATGTGCCTGACGTTTTTTGGCTTGCTCCATGCGTTGTTTCTCTTCTTCCGTTTCAGTGATCAGCGCAGGGACGGATGTTGGTCGCCCTTCGTCATCCAGCGCGACATACACGAGGTAGGCATTGTTGGTATGTGTGCGTTCGCCCGTGACAGGGTTTTCTGCAACGACCTGAACTTGGGCTTCCAGCGAGGTGTGCCCTGTGTAGGTGACTTCGGCATTGAGGATGATAAGGTCGCCGATCTTGATCGGTTCACGAAATACAAGCGAGTCGACGGCGACAGTGACAACACGTTTTTGAGCGTGTCGCATACAGGCGAGCGCGCCTGCTTCATCTACGAGTTTCATGATCCAGCCGCCATGCACGTGACCAAGGTTGTTGGCGTGTTCGGGTTGCATTAGTTGAGCAATGCTAATGCGTGAGGCGCGGGTTGTTTTAGGCTTGGGGGATTTGGTCATGATTAATCCATGTCCTGGAGGTTTTCGCCAGAATCTATTGTATGCAGGCGCTCAGGGGCATCGAGCAATACGTCAATTACCGAGTGGCTTAAATCTGCCATCATGGGCGGCAGGGGAATCGTTGCAGGGAGGTAAACTCTTTGGGGTTTTGGAGGCGGCTTCAGGCGGGGTTTGAGCGTGGAGGTCGTCCGCTTGCGAACAATGCGCGGATCATTGGTCAATGTGCCGACGTACTCACCCAGAACGGAATATACCTCACGTGTAGGTGCGACAAAACCGATCCATTCTCCGCTGCGATTGAAGAGGTAGGGATAAAGCAAAAATGCTTCGGCATCGCCTTTGGTGGTGTAAATGGGGATAAGGCGGGGCTGTGTGTCTGTCACGCTTGAACCTCATTGGAATGGTCCACGTCATTATAAGTCCAATGCCTGTTCACAAAAAAGTTCCATAACATTACGATTCCAACGGCGACCGCAAGGGTGAGATTCTTTGCATAAAACTCTGCGGTGTTGTAGGTTGCATGGAACAATCCTTCAAAAAAACGAAGCAGGGGAGGTTCGAGATAATGCAGGATGGGAATACGAATTACAATGCCTGCCAAATTTACCAGAAAGAACATTCCCAATTGATTAAGCAGGGGACGCGAACGTGATTCGGGATAGGTCCAAAAGCGATTCCAGACGAAATTGCTGATCACTGCGCAGGTAAACGATATCGTTCCGGCATAAACCAGTTTCATGTCTATAAAATGCGAAAGCAGGTTCATCACGCCGAAGTCGATCGCTGCGCCGAGCGTGCCTACCAGTGCAAATTTGAAAAAGCGGTACCGTTCTTTTGCGTCGGTCAGGATCATACAAGTCCCAGCTTTTGTTTAAAGAAGGGGATGGTGCGGCGGACGCCCTCTTCGAGGTCAATATTCGGCTCCCATTGCAGGATACTGCGGGCGCGGGTTATGTCTGGCTGACGGCGCTGCGGGTCGCGGGCGCTGCGGGAGTCTTCGAAGATGATGCCCGCGGTGTTGCCTGTAACCCTGTTGATCGTTTCTGCAAATTGTAATATGCTCATTTCCACTGGATTGCCGATGTTGACGGGGAAATGTTCTTCGGAGTAAAGCAGTTTTACAATGCCATTTACAAGGTCGTCTACAAAACAAAATGAGCGGGTTTGCGCTCCGTCTCCGTAGACGGTGAGAGGTTGTCCGAGCAGGGCTTGTTTGAGCAGGTTGGGTATGGCGCGGCCATCTTCCAAGTCCATACGCGGACCGTAGGTATTGAAGATGCGCACGATGCTTGTGTTTACATTATGAAAGCGGTGATAAGCCATGGTCAATGATTCAGCAAAACGTTTGGCTTCATCATAGACAGCGCGGGTACCGATGGGGTCTACATTTCCGGCGTAGGATTCAATCTGCGGATGTACTTCAGGGTCGCCGTAAATTTCACTGGTGGATGCGAGCAAAAACTTTGCATTCTGTGTCCGCGCGAGACCGAGGCAGTTATGCGTTCCCAGCGCGCCCGCTTTCATAGTTTGGATCGGCAGGTTGAAGTATCCAGATTTTGATTGTGGGTTTGGGCTGGCAGGGGAAGCGAAATGCAGGATCGCGTCCACTTTGCCTGGCACAAAAATATAATTGGATATATCGCGTTTGTAGAAAGAAAAATTTTCGTTAATGGCGAGGTGCGCGATATTATCCGCACTGCCCGTGACAAAATTATCCATGCCGATAACTTCATGACCATCTGCCAACAGATGGTCGCTAAGATGTGAGCCGAGGAACCCAGCCGCGCCTGTGATTAATATTCTCATTTGTTTTTTTCCTTTTTTTATAATTTTATTTCCAATCAATTGCGCTGATCAGCCCATCGCCAGTGACTTGATAGGCTTGACTACTTCCACTGTCCACAAGCCAAAGATTGCTTTGATAGATCACTGCAATAAAATCGCCCGCCTGCCCTTCAAGCGGCTCAGGCGACCAAACGAGAGTTTGCGGTTCAATGCCGCTTGCGTCAGTTGGCGGGAAGAGTGCCTTGCTGTTTGAACCGTCGCGATCCATGACCATCAAGCGGTAGCGGCTTGTTTCGCTTTGCTCAATGAATATGGACTGCAAATACGCGATCTGATAGTTTTTGCCTCTGCCGTCCCACTTTGCGGTTGATGTAGTTGGATAGGAGAACATACCGGTTGAATTGACCATCGATACTGTCGCTTCGCTGCTGAACGAGGTGGCTGAGAGGTCAAAAAAAGGTGACTCCTCGCTGGTGATGGGTGCGGGCGCGGGGGCATGTGTTACATAATATAAAGTCTTTCCGTCCGCGCCCCAGGTGATTGGAGGGATCCATGCCCAATCGCTGTGCGTGTTGAGCGGGGTGATGTTCAGTAGCGGTTTGAGGTAGCCGCCATCCTGATCCACCAATCCAATTCCATCGGGACGTGAATACGCCAGCCTGCCGTCTGCTGAATAGGAGAACGACATTCCCCACCAGCCATACACGCCGCCGCTGTTCGCTTCCAGCATTTTGCGCGGACTGCCGCCTGTGAGGCTGACGCGATACAGATCATTATTCGCCTGCCAGCCGGGCGCAGTACTGCGCGGCTCTACTGTGGAATATGCCACCGAGTTTGTGCCGGGAATCCATTCGGCAAAGTGAATAACGTTATATGCCTGCAACCAGACAGGTTTTGGCTCAAGGTTTTTGGTGCGCACTGCCCACAGGGTATTGATCTCTTCGCTGGCAGGCTTTTTCGATTTTCTGGTGAAGATCAAATACTCGCCGTTGGGTGAGAGTTTGAAGATGCGCCCGTCAAGATCGCCGGTGCTGACGATGATGCGGCGGTTGGCAGTGGAGTTTTCCATGATCCACGCGTTGCCGCCCGCGAGATATGCAATTGTGCCGGGGATGTTCAAAGGCGTAAATGAGGATTGCGCGCCGACCATTACGATCTCTGGCAAGGCATCGTTTAACACAACGGTCTTGACCGGGGATTTGCTGATTTCAACGCTGTCCTCGATAATTTTTCGGTAGGTCACTTCTTCCTGTCCATTGGCGCCGGCTTGGACGAGTCTTGTCTCGCCTTCGGGGAGTGTTTCGGTGCGCACGATCTGCCGTTCAAATGGGATGATGATTTGCTCGGTTTCAAATATTTCTTCGACTCGTGTCAATTTGACCGTGTCGCCATTGTTGAGTACCGTGTAAAGCGGAGGTTCGGTACGGTCTAATTTTCCCAGTGCGATGCCCGCCGTTTGAAACGCCTGTGTGACTGTGCTGCCTGCTGTGACACTTACTTCACGTGTTGTCCCGTCTGTTGCAATGCTGACAGTAATCTCCTCGCCAATTTGTGGGGAGCGGCAGGAAACTGTCAGCGAAGCAAATACGAATAAAAGCAGAATCAGGCGCAGGCGAAGAAAGATGCGAGGCATGTCGGGTATAATCCAGCCGCTATTTGATTCGTCCGGTCATCGTCATGATGCCATCTGCAATGGAGATTGATTCAAGCCGAAAGCCAAGCGCCACGGGACCCAGCGAGCCGGTAAAAGCTTCGTCGATCACCGCGCTGATAGCGGCGTTCAGCCCTTCGGGAGCGGGGAAGGGACCGAAATCTGCCGAGGCGATCTCGATCTTCGGCAAGCCGGTTGTTGGTTCAATGCTGACATTCATGGTGATGAGCATATTTGCGGCAAACATACCACGGTCAATTTTGCCGTACATTTGCATTTGACCGTTGCGAAGAAAAACCTGTGGCTCGGTAAATGGCGGGTTGGCTTGCCCCTGCATTTTGAGTGTAATGTAAGATGTAAGTTGGCTTTCTGTGATCTGCAACGTGACAACACCCGTTTCTGCACCTGCGGCAAATGCTTGCTCAATTTGCGCCTGCATGGTTTGTACTTCTTCGGTTGAGACTGGCACGGTTTGAGTGACGTACTCTGGCCCGCCAACAAAAATTGTGCAAGCCATGGATGTAAGCAATAGTATGATAAAGAAAAAAGCAAGGGAAAGTGTTTTGATTTTCATGGTTTTTATTTTTTGTAGGTAAATTTATTAAGCGGAGCAATTATAGCATGAGCGACTCTCAATCTACTTCAGTGGCTGTCCCTAACATGGAATTGTCGCTTGCGGCAAAAATCGAAGCGATGTTATTCGTTTCTGCCGAGCCTGTGCCTGTGGCACAGCTTTCAACCGCGTTGGATGTGACCGCTTCTGTGGTGGAACGCGGACTTAAAGAACTGGATGAAACACTCTCAACCCGCGGCTTGCGTCTGCAGCGGAATGCGGGACGCGTGCAGTTGACTACTGCGCCTGAGCTGGCGCCGCTGGTCGAGCTTTTTCTTGGGCTCGAAGCAACTTCGCATCTCAGCCGCGCCGCGTTGGAGACTTTGGCGATCATCGCCTACCAGCAGCCTTGTACCCGTCCGCAGGTGGATTCGATCCGCGGTGTGAATAGCGATGGCATGATGAAAAGTTTGCTGAGCAAAGGACTTGTTCAGGAATCAGGCCGCACAGACGGACCCGGACGCCCGATTTTATATTCCACTACGCCGGAGTTTTTACAACACTTTGGCTTGGGTTCGGTCACCGAGTTGCCGCCGCTTGCAGCACCTGCGGAACCAGATAACGAACATGGTGTGTTGTTAAAAGGATAGCTAATATTATGCAGGAACGCTTACAAAAACTACTAGCCCAGGCAGGGTACGGCTCACGCCGAGCCTGTGAAGAATTCATTACCTCAGGACGTGTCCGTGTTAATGGAAAGATCGCAATTCTGGGAGAGAAAGCCGATCTTTCTGTGGACAAGGTCACTTTGGATGGCAAACTTTTACCCAAACCAGAAGCTCAGACGCTGACTTATATCGCCTTGTATAAACCACGCAATGTGCTTTCTGCCGCAGAAGCACAGGATGATAGACAAACCGTCCGCGATCTGATCCCTTTGGAAGGGCATTTGTACCCCGTCGGCCGCCTGGATTGGGATTCTGAGGGACTGATCTTGATGACCAACGACGGTGAGTTGACGAATAAGTTGACGCATCCGCGCTACGGCCATGAAAAGGAATACCGCGTGCTGGTTGCCCGAAAACCCGACGATAAACAATTGGAAGCATGGCGGCGCGGTATCGTGCTTGAAGATGGCGATAAGACCGCCCCGGCAGAAGTGAATTTTCTCTCCACATCCGGCAAAGGCGCGTGGATTCGCGTGGTGATGGGCGAAGGCAAGAAACGTCAGATTCGCGAGGTGGGAAGACTGCTTGGCTTGCCGGTGGTCAAGATCATCCGCCTGCGAATTGGTTCGCTGAAACTTGGCAGTCTCAAGCCGCGTCAATGGCGGCATTTGACTGAGAAGGAAGTGATGGAATTAAAAGGGGACAAAGTTCCAACAATGGAAAAACACATTGAACGCAGCCGCACAGTCCGCTCTCGTACATCAGATCGAAGTGAGCGGAATCACAAGGATCGACCCGCGGCATCAGATGCTGTTAAGCGTAATCCAAAAGACCGCCCCAAGCGCGCTCCTGTGGAAAAAACAAAACGCACAGTCCGCCTTCCTAATGAGCGGCCGTCGACAGTAGATCGCCCAAAACGTGCGCCTGCTGATCGACCCAGCACAACAGGTCGTGCAGAACGCGGTCGCAGTGATCGAACCCGCAGTAATACAAAACCGCGCACCCCGCGTCGTTGATTTTATAAATTGGCGTATTCCAGAAAATATAAATTAACCCTGAATTTAACTTGGACGCAGAACCTGTCACCGCCCGCCAGGGCAGGTGTGAACGCTGATTTTCGCAGCGTCCCATTTTGGTCTTAAAACAAACTCACCCACGAAAGATTAATTTCGTGGGTGAGTCATGTTTGCTATACCTTATTCTTTATGACGTTATCTAATATCCAGGAATTTCTTTACGACATTGTCCAAAACCTTTTTCACATCGTCCTTCTTCATTCCTGCTACTTTAAATGTGAGCATTTTTGAGCTGACGTCTGGACCCGAGAACATGCCGAATGCAATAAAATTGCCGCCTGCATCAGTGATTGCTTTGGAAATCTTCACAAGTTGACCTGGTTTGTCTTCGACCAATGCGCTAACGCGGACGCCTTTTTCGCGCGCGCCCATCAGTTCGAGAAATACCTTGAACAGGTTTGTCTCTGTGATCATCCCTACTATTTTGCCTTCACGCGTAACTGGCATACCGCCAATTGAAGCATCTGCCATCAAACGCGCTGCTTCTTCAATTGGAGTGTCTACATCAATGGTTTTAACTTTTTTGCTCATGACTTGTCTTACGGTCACTTTGCTCATCAGGTAGTTCATTTCCCAGACGCTCAATGTGGTGGCCGGCGAGGGAGATGCGTTGAGCAGATCATTCTCGGTAACAATCCCCAACAACTTGCCATCTTTTATAACTGGCGCGCGGCGGATGTGTTCTTTTTTGAACATTGCCAGGGCATCGTGAACTGGCGTTTCTGGCGCAACTGAAATAACCGGGTGGGACATTCTTTCGCCTACAAACATTTTGCCTCCGAATATATTAGGTTGGAAAATAATCAATGGAATTTGTTGGGACTATTATAAGTGGAATTCACGAAAAAGAAATCACCAAAATAAGGTCGCCTTTACTTTGCAAACTCATTGATTACACGTACCGTGTGTTTTGCGTGCTTGAGATACAAATCCAGACGGATATTTTCGTTGGGGGCGTGGGCTTTTGTGTCGGGGTAGCCGAGTCCCATCGTCGCAACGGGCAGCCCCAGATCATGTACGAACGGGTGGCTGGGCCCAGATCCGCCGACCATGGGGACAATTTCCATTGGCACGCCATAGATTTCAGTTGAGGTATCCACAACGATTTTTATAAATGGATCATCAGGGTCGGTACGCGCCGCGGGTTCGCCTCCGAGGAATGTGATCTCCACATCGCCAAAGCCTTGCGCGTTGAGATGTGCGCGGAGTTTCTTGAGAATATCCTCAGGCTTTTGAGTTGGCACGAGGCGGAAATCCACTTTGGCAGAAGCGCGCGCGGGTTGCACAGTCTTTGAGCCGGGACCTTGATAGCCGCTGTTGAGTCCGCAAATGGTACAGGTTGGCGTGAAGACCTCTTCAATTTTTAGACCGGTTCCGCCTTTCAAACCTTTGATAAATTCTTTGACTCCGTAGCGTTGTTTATATTCATCAGCCACGTCTGGAAGTTTCGCCATTAACTCACGGTCGCGGGCAGACGGGGGAACCACATCATCATAAAAGCCGGGGATGAGGATGCGCTCATCGACTCCTTTCAAGCTGGCCAGTGCCCAAGTGAGTCTCCACGCCGCGTTGGGGAAGATACTGCCACCCAACCCAGAGTGGACATCAGTCGCAAGCGACTCCACCGAAAGTTCAACATAGCAAATGCCGCGTAGTCCAAGATATTGCATCGGCATATCACGATGATCCACGCCGCCAAATTCCCAGATGCACGCATCAGCCTTTAGCCTGTCCAAATTTTTTGAGACGAAATCGTGCAGATGTTCGCTGGCAGTTTCCTCCTCGCCTTCGATGATGAATTTGATATTGCACGGCAATTCTCCTTCTTCATCGAGGATCGAGTCGATTGCAAACAGGCGCGCCGCGAGATGACTCTTGTCATCACTTACACCGCGTCCGTACATTTTCCCATTGCGGATCTCTGGCTCAAAGGGCGGCGATTCCCATAATTCCAATGGCTCAGGCGGTTGAACATCGTAATGATTGTAGATCAGCAGGGTCTTATCGCTTTTGCCTTTTCGTTCGGCAAACACCACTGGTGCGCCGTCAGTAACCATGACCTCTGCCTTAAATCCGCGCTTTTCGAGCATACCTTTTACAAGTTGAGCGCATTCCTTCAACCCCAGATTTTGCGCGCTGACACTCGGTTGTGCCACGTAGGTGGAAAGTTCCGCCAGGCTTTGGTCGAGATTTTTATCGAGATACGAATCCATTTTTTTGTAATCGCTCATAAATTTCTCCTTTATTTATAAAAACTTGCAATCCAGTCAATTGAATATGCGCCGGCATAGGCGAACATCGCCATCTTGATGATTTGACCAACCCAGCAGAAAAGCAAAAATTTCCAAACCGGGATTTTCGCAACGCCTGCCGCAATCCCTGCCAGGTCAAAAAACGGATTGGGAATGGCAGATAATACAAGAATTGCCCACACGCCATATTTTTGCACCCAGGGCGACACGCGGTCATAGACTTTTGTATTTTCCACAATGACTTGTCCGCTGAAGCCTGTCAGGTAGCCTGTGAGTTCGCCGATGGCGCCGCCTGTCCCTGCGGCAAGCGCAACCAAAATGGGATTGAAAACACTTCCCATTGCAAAAACCACAGCCACTCCCGGCGCAGGGAGGATGACCGTGGCGTTCGCCATCAGCATGATCAGAAAAATGCCCGGATAGCCGTATGCGGCAAACTCACTGACATGATCGCGGATGCTGTAAATATAGACCGTGATCCCAATGACCGCGGTAAGCGCAAGCACACGTAAAATGACAACACCAATCCCCGATTTTTTATGATCTTGAATTGGCGTTGTCTCAACTTTCTGTGCTTTTTCTTTTTGCCGTTTAGATTTCTTCAATGGTGACACGGATGATCTTCACTGCTGGCGCATTGGCATTGCCCGGGTCACGCGCAGGAATCGACATCAACACGTCCAAACCTTCCACAACCTGACCAAAGACGGTGTGCTTGCCATTCAAGTGGGGCGTAGGTCCATGAGTGATGAAGAATTGCGAACCATTGGTGCCGGGTCCCGCATTTGCCATGGAGAGGATGCCTTGCTTATCATGTTTCAAACTGGCGTCGAATTCATCGCCGAATTTATAGCCGGGGCCGTCTCTGCCAGTACCAGTCGGGTCGCCGCCTTGCACCATGAAATTATCAATTACACGGTGGAAGATAACGCCATCGTAAAAACCTTCACGGGAAAGGAAAACGAAATTATTCACGGTCAGCGGGGTCTTGTCTGCGAATAATTCAATGACCATCGTTCCTTTGTCGGTTTCCATGTGCGCCTTGTATTGTTTCTTCGGGTCGATCAGCATTGCGGGTGGGGTGCTCCATTGTTTTGCCATTCTAAAATCTCCTTTGTAATTAATAATATTTTTAAAAGGACAGGGATAAGCCCTATCCCTGCAATAACGATTCGACTCTTGCCACAACCATATCCAGCGCGGCGACGTTGTGCCCGCCTTCGGGGATGATCACATCTGCATAGCGCTTTGAAGGCTCAACAAATTCAAGGTGCATCGGACGCACAGTTGCCTCATATTGCCTAATGACAGATTCAGTTGTGCGGCCGCGCTCGGTAATATCACGATGCAAGCGGCGAATAAGACGGACATCGGCGTCTGCATCCACATAAAGTTTCACGTCGAACAGTTTGCGTAATTCAGGTTCGACAAAGATCAACACCCCTTCCACGATAATTACGCCGCGCGGCGCCACTGTAAACGTTTGGCTGGTGCGGCTGTCGGTGGCGAAATCGTAGATCGGGATTTCAACAGGCTGAAGGTTCCGCAAGGCTACGACGTGCTTAATCAGCAATTCAGTTTCGAGGGAATTTGGATGGTCGAAGTTGACATCCCTGCGCAGTGTGGGGGGCAGCCCGCTCAGGTCTTTATAGTAGGAGTCATGTTGAAGGTATGCAATTCTGTCTGCTCCCACTCGATTGAGGATTGCCTGAGCGACTGTCGTCTTGCCGGAGCCTGATCCGCCAGCGATGCCGATGACCAAAGGAATGTTGTGACTCATATTTTCGATTATAGCCCATGACTGACAAAACGGCTCCGGGCGAACCCGGAGCCGTTTTGTCAACGAGGAGCATTTAATTACGCTTGAATATCCCTGCGAGTGATTTCCAAATTGGACAGCGGTCGTAAATACCCATAAAGGCAATCACGCCGCCGATGCCTGCCACGATCCAGTTGCTGGTGGAGATGCCGACCATTACCAACAATGCGCCAGCGCCGAGCCGAAGCGTACGATCAAATTGGTTGACAGGGATTTTTACTTCCCTGCCATCAGCCAGAGCCTCGAACATGATGCGGTAATTTGTTTCGTTCTGTGTGCCTGTAACGCGCCCAATTACTTTTCCGTCACGCAGCGTAATTACAGTTGGAATTCCCAGAACACGGAATTGCTCAAGCACTTCGCGCGAGTCGTCTGCGTTGATCGGCATGAACTCGACTTTATCGGCATATTCTTCCGCCAGTTTTTCAAGAATGGGTTTCGTCATCATGCATGGACCACACCAGGTTGCCCAAAAATCCATGATGACAGGTTTGTTTGATTCTGATATTTTTTGTTCAAATTCTGATTTATTCATGTTTGATAATTTTAGAGCGGATGATTTCTCACCCGCTCCGTTAATTGACTACTTATATGTGCTGATTTTGAAAGGCGCATACAGCGGGCAGAAGGCGACCCCGGCTGTGAGCAGGAAGACCCCGCCGAGAACGGCAAGCACGATGCCGAGAGTTCCTGTGACAATTCCGCCAAAATATAAATAGGCGAACACGGCGGCAAGCACGACACGGATGATACGATCAGTATTAGACATATTGCGTTTCATGGTAAATCTCCTTGGGTTGTTTGAGTTGATGCCCTCAGTATAGGAGCTATGCCATTTTTTGTCTGTGACAAAGTCACACAAGCGATCGGGATTTTAGCAACTCAAAATCCAGGACTTCGACCGTACCGCGCCCCGAGCGGATGCTGCCCTCGCTGACGAAATCCTCGATCAACCGACTGATAACCTCGCGTGAACTGCCCAACTCAGCCGCGATCTCCTGATGCGTGATCCGCAGTGGGTTCTGGATTTTGCCTTGCGTCAACAGCAGCGAAGCGACGCGGCTATCCATGCGGCGAAAGGCTACCTCGTCCACAATTGCCATCACAGTTGAAAGTCTTTGCGAGAACAGATCAAAGACGAATTCACGCCACAGGTCGTAGCGCCGCACCCAATCGCGGAAAGTATCAGCGGGAATCATCACCGCTTCAGCATCCTGCTCAACTGTCGCGATGGCAGGAAATGTCTTCTGGCTCAAAATGGCATTTGCCGTCAAAATGCAGGATGCGCCATTTCCGAAACGATACAGCGTGATTTCGCGTCCTGTCTCGCCGACTTTGTAAACGCGTACCATGCCCGAAATCAATAACGCAATTGCATCCACGCGGTCGCCTTCAAGAAATACATCACGTCCTGCGGGGATGCGCACGAAAAAAGCCGCTTGCTGAAATTTGCGCACGAAAGATGCATCTGCCTGCTGGAGGATCGGCAGAGACTGGGCAATCTGGTCGAATTGAGAGGAGTCAATCATAAGACTGGTGCGTAGCAGGTTAATCAAAACTATAAGCAAGTCCTACAGTTCCTGGTCCGGTATGTGAGCCAACCACCGGACTGACTTCCGTAAAGATGGTCTCAATGGGTTTGAGTTGTTGCGCCGCGCGATCAAGCAGAGTCCTTGCATCCTCGCTCGCATTTGCATGTAAAGCTGCGAGACGAATATTCGACTTGCCGTTTGTTTTTTCGGCGATCAACTTAATCACACGCTCATGTGCTTTTGATTTTGTGCGAACCCTTTCCACACCTTCCACTTTGCCTTCTTCCAAAGCCAGGATCGGTTTCAGGTTCAGCACAGAACCGATGAAACGCTGTGCACCTCCAATGCGTCCGCCACGGTGTAAAAATTCAAGCGTATCTACGGCGAAGAAAAGCCCGGAGTTCCTGCGCGTTTTTTCTGTCACAGCCAGGCATTCGCTTAAAGTCGCGCCGTTTTCTGCTGCGCGTGCTGCGGCCAATACGATCAGCCCCAAGCTCATGGACGTGGCAAAGCTATCCACGATGGTTACTTTTTCGCTGGCAGTTCCCATCATTCCTTTACCCTGCACTGCTGATTGCAAGGTGCCGGAGAGTTTTGACGAAACGAAAATCCCCAGCACTTCATATCCCTGATCCACCAGAGTTTGAAACGTAGATCGCATGGTAACGAGAGAGACTTGTGACGTTGTCGGCATTGTTTTGGCAGTTTTCAGGCGGATGTAAAATTCAGTAGGTTGAATATCCACTCCATCATGAAATGTTTGCTCATCCCAAATAAGTACCTGTGGGGTCACACTAATATGATGTTTCTTAATAAGTTCTGCGGGCAAAAAAGAAGTGCTGTCTGTGACAATTGCAATTTTGGGCATTTTTTCTCCAGTGCGTTTTTGGGGTTGACGCCCGCTATTTTACCCCTTGTGGGGGATTGCGTATATAAAAATCAGTTTTCGATGCTCATGGTATAATTTTGCCCGACCTTCATGAATATGCAAAGAATTTTCTCTAGGAGCCCATTTTGGCCTTCAACCCTATTAACTGGCTTTTAGGCCTTTTCTCGCTTGATATTGCCATAGACCTTGGCACTGCGAACACTCTAGTACATGTCCGCGGTAAAGGCATCGTTATTAACGAACCGTCATGGGTTACTATTGACAAGAAATTGCGGCAGCCCCTTGCGATTGGTCTCGAAGCCAAGGAAATGGTCGGACGCACGCCAAGCAATGTAGTGGTGGTGCGCCCTATTCGGGATGGCGTAATTGCCGAATTTGATGTCACCCAGGTAATGCTTGAATATTTTATCGGCAAGGTCCATGAACAAAGCATGGTCCCGTTGCCGCGTCCGCGCGTGATCGTCGGTCTGCCCACAGGCGTGACCGAAGTCGAAAAGCGTGCGGTCTACGACGCTGTGATGGCCTCCGGCGCGCGTCAAGCCATGTTGATCGAAGAACCGATCGCGGCTGCGCTGGGAGCGGGTCTGCCCATCGGAGAGATTCGCGGCTCGATGGTCGTTGACATCGGCGGCGGCACCACTGAAGTGGCCGTGCTATCCATGAGCGGCGTGGTCGCTTCCCGCTCCTTACGCGTCGCAGGCGATGAAATGGATCAGGACATTGTTCAATATCTTCGAAATAAATATAACCTGCTGATCGGCGAAGGCAACGCAGAGCAGGTCAAATGGCAGATCGGTTCAGCGTATTCATTACAGCCGGAAAAAACAATGGAAGTACGCGGGCGTAATCTTGTGACGGGTTTGCCTGAAACGATTGAAGTCTCTTCCATTGAAATCCGTGAAGCCCTATCCGGCTCAGTGCAAGTGATTATCGACACAGTCCGTGATGCCCTTGATGAAATTCCTCCAGAGATCGTAGCTGACCTGATGGATATTGGTATCTGTCTTGCAGGCGGCGGCGCACTTTTGCAAGGACTGGCAGAACGCCTCACCGATGAATTAAAACTCCGTGTGTGGGTGGCTGAAGATCCGCTTACCTGTGTCGCGCGCGGCGCGGCAATGATCTTTGAAGAGTTTGATATCCTTGGACGTTATTTGGTTGGCTTGGAGCGTGGCAGTACGCGCCATATGATTGGATAATTTCAAACCTGACAGGTCTTATATACGACATGGCAGGCGAAGATGCGTGCATGAAATGAATCTTTTGTTGATCAAGGTTGTTTGCGGACCTGTCAGGTTTTATAAAATATGAACTCCCGTTCTTTACAAACAACAATTGTTTTTCTTGTCATAGGTGGGATTCTTGCCCTGGCTCTCGGCGGTTTCTTTGGCTCCGCATCCAGGCAGTTCAGTTCTGTATTGGTTGAAATTCAAACATGGGTATCCTCCCGTTATCTTGGCATCCAGGATTTTGTTACCGCGCCGCGCGATATCGTTTCTTTGCGTGCGCGTAATGTTGAACTTGAATCCCAGGTATCACAATTGCAGACCCAAGTGATCGAACTGCAACAGCGCGTTAATCAAACTAATATTCTGGCTGCGCTTGTCGATTTTGCCAGTTCGAATCCAGAAAGTAAGTATAAAGCCGCGGCAGTGATTGGTCGTGACCCGAGTCCGTTTTTGCATTACATTATTATCAATCGCGGCTCAAACGACGATATTCGACGCGGTATGCCCGTAGTGACCAATCAAGGACTGGTTGGTCGCGTAGACGCAGTCATTGCTGATGCCGCGCGCGTGCAATTGATCACTGACCCGGCTTCGTCTATTAATATTTACCTGCAAAATGCAGAGACTGACGCTGTGTTATTCGGGTCGGTCACTGGCGATGTATCTTTGGATATGATCTCACAGGATGCCTCTGTGGAACCTGGCGATCTGATTTTGACCTCTGGCTTGGGCGGCGGTTATCCGTCGGACCTGATCATTGGTCAGGTGGTTACGATGCGCAGCCTTGAATTTGAACTGTTTCAGCAGGCGACAGTCCAGCCCGCAGTCGACTTTACCCGCCTGGATATTGTGCTTGTCATCACCAACTTCCGCCCGGTGGATATTTCTCCGCTTGTGCCTTAATTTTCCCCATCCTCTTATTTGACATGCGAAATATTGTTGCATTTCCTTTGCTTTTACTGGCGGTTATTCTTCAATCTGCCGTTGTCAGTCAGGTCAGGTTGCTTTCTGGTTATGCCGATTTGCTGTTACTCATGCTTGGCGCTTGGGCATTGCAAAAACGTGTAAAATCTGCATGGCAGTGGGCTGCGCTTGGTTGTGCCATGCTTGGATTTGTTTCAACCATGCCGTGGCCTGTTTTGGTGATCGGTTATTTTGCAGTCGTTTTTATCGCGCAGGCTTTGCAAAGACGAGTTTGGCAGGCTCCATTGTTGGCAATGTTTAGCGTTACCTTTATCGGCACCCTGTTTTTACACCTGCTATCTTTTGCTGTCTTGCGTATTTTGGGCACTCCTTTTGTGTTCGACGATGTGATAGGATTAATTACCCTGCCGAGCTTATTACTTAATATGTTATTCTCAATTCCAATTTATACCTTCATGCGCGATCTTGCGCGTTGGGTTTACCCTGCTGAGGAGTACGAATGAGTTCTGGTTCCATGCCTCGCCCAGTCCGTTTTGAAACATGGCGGCTGGTTACGATTTACATTATTGTGTTTTTGGCTTTCACTGGACTGCTGTTCCGGCTTATCAACCTTCAAGTGATTGAAGGTTCGGCATGGAAAACCAGCGCCGTCGATAATTACACCAATGAAGTCAGTATGCCCGCTCCGCGTGGGATCATTTATGACCGCAATGGATATATTCTTGCGCGTAATCTTGCATCCTATAATATTGTAATTACGCCTGCTGATTTACCCGATGACGATTCAGATATTCAAGGTATTTATCGTGAACTTTCTGATTTGATTGATGTCCCTGTGGGCGGCCCAGTGACGGATGCGTCTTTGGCAGAAGCCAAACTGTTTGCGGCTTGCGTGCCCGGTCCAGGCATTGGTCAGCTTGTGGCATTACAGGATACGCTGGCTCCTTACAGTCCTGTAAAAGTGAAATGCAATGTTCCAGAAAAGACCGCCCGGGTGGTGGAGGAAAATTCGATAGACTGGCCCGGCGTAACCGTTGAGATCGATCCGATACGCGACTATCCCACAGGCTCATTGACATCCAACTTGGTCGGTTTTCTTGGTCCGATTCCCGCATCCCTGGAAAAAGAATTTCGAGCGCAGGGGTTTATCCCCAACCGCGACAAAATTGGTTATTCAGGAGTGGAGGCTTCTCTACAGGATGTTCTTGCCGGCAGAAATGGTTTGCGCGTTGTGCAAATTGATGTGGCTGGACAGGAACTTCGCAATCTTGAACCGCCCATCCCGACAGTCCCTGGGAATAATGTGTACCTAACCATTGACACGCGGTTGCAGTCGATTGCTGAGGCTTCTTTGTTGCAAGAGATTAGTTTTTGGAATACCTATTTTGGAAAAATTCGTATTTCAAGCGGCGTAGTAATTGCCATGAATCCGAAAACGGGTGAGATCCTTGCCATGGTCTCGTATCCTTCGTATGAGAATAACCGCTTTGCCCGCATTATCCCGGCATATTATTATGAACAGTTGAGTCAGGATCCGCGTCATCCATTGTTGAACAACGCCATTTCTGCTGAATTCCCGCCCGGCTCAGTTTTCAAGTTATCTACGGCCACAGGCGCTTTCAATGAGAATATCGTGGACTTGAATACCATCGTTGATGCTCCAGGTAAATTGGATCTGTGTGAAAAATTCAATCCCAACGATATCTGCACAGGACTTAATACGCGCCCCTTTGTGGATCATATTTACGAAAAAAAACCGGAAGGCTTTGGTCCGATAAGTTTTCTACAGTGCATTGCTTATTCAAGCAACGTATGTTTTTACAAGTTGGGCGGCGGCTATCTGGACGAGATTAAACAGGGAGGATTGGGCATTGAACGTCTTCGTGAATATGCCCGCGCGCTTGGGTACGACCAGGCGTCAGGGATTGAATTACTCGGCGAAGCAACCGGTCTGATCCCTTCTCCTCAATGGAAGCGTATCAATACCGGCGAAAACTGGTCTACCGGCGATACATACATCGCCAGCGTAGGACAGGGATATGTGCTCGCCACGCCTTTGCAGATATTAATGTCTGGGGCCACAATTGCCAATAACGGCAAGCTGATGCAGCCGACCATCGTGCGGGAAGTAACGAATGGCGAAGGAACACCCATAGAGACGTGGTTTGACCCTTCCGATCCCCAAAACTTGAAAGTGAATGAATTTCAAACCCCAGGCAGTTACCAAATATCGCCATTTACCCCAAACTTAAAATGGGATGTGACTGTCACACCCATGATTAAAGGGTATTCCTGTGACGGTGGCTATTGTAGTTTAGAAGAAAATAACTTAAAGATTATTAATCCAGAATCTGTAGCTGCGGTACGTGCGGGCACACGGATGGCTGTGACAGAAACCCCGTTTGGAACTCTTCATAAAATTTTTAACGATTTCCCGATTGCAGTGGCAGGGAAGACGGGTACTGCTGAATATTGCGATGACGTGGCGCGTGCCGCCAATCAATGTGATTTTGGCAAGTGGCCCACACACTCATGGACTTTGGCCTATGCTCCTTATGAGGATCCTGAAATTATTGTGTTGGCATTTGCGTATCATGGTGGCGAAGGTGCGAGCGTAGCCGCTCCGATTGTGTCGCGTGTTATTCAGGCTTATTTTGAAATGAAAGCTATTGATATTGCGCAGGGCAATCCAGCGGCAGGGCAATAGCGCGTACAACCCTTGTGGTATGCGGACAATAATTCTGTTTTATATAAAGCGTCAGGTATAATCCAAACAGTTATTTTTTATGGAGAAAACTATTTCCCTCGTCCAGATCAAAGGTATACGCGATGGACTTCTCGCCACATTTGTAGAAGCGGCATGGGAAGACCAGTGTCTTGCCTTGCTGGCTCAAATTGACGAACGTCCTGCATTTTTTCAAGGCGCGCGGCTTGCAATGGATGTTGGCTCTCAGGCTTTAAAGGTTAATAACCTGGTTGATCTGCGCGACAAACTTTCAGAACGAAATGTATCTTTGTGGGCCGTCATTGGCGAATCACCGACCACAGAGCATACATCACAATTGCTTGGCTTGGCAACGCGCATCTCCAAACCGCGTCCCGAAGAACAAAAACGCGATGCAATTACAGATGACACTGCCTTGTTTATCAGCAAGACTCTTCGCTCTGGGAAACGTATTGAATTTCCGGGTCATGTCGTTGTTATGGGAGATGTGAACGCCGGTGCGGAAATTATTGCAGATGGCAATGTTATTGTTTGGGGACGCGTGCGCGGCATGATCCACGCTGGCGCAAAAGGGAACCGCTCAGCTACAATTTGCGCCCTTGATCTTTCCGCCACCCAACTCCGCATTGCGAGTGAAGTTTCTGCAATGCTTAAACCCCAAAAAGACCCAAAGCCCGAAGTCGCCAGTATTAATAGCGAAGGACGTTTGCAAGCTGAACTCTGGCATACAGGCTAATTTTATTTACAGGAATTAATATGACTGCTCAAGTGATTACCGTTACATCTGGAAAAGGCGGCGTAGGAAAAACAACGGCCGTTGCGAACCTTGCTACTGCGCTCGCCATGGATGGCAGGAAGGTTGTTTGCATTGATGGCGATATTGGACTGCGCAATCTCGATGTCATCATGGGACTTGAAAATCGCATTGTCTACGATATCGTGGATGTGATCGAGGGGCGTTGTAAACTAAAGCAAGCCATGATTCGCGATAAGCATTATCCCGACATGTATTTAATTCCCGCCGCGCAGACACGTGACAAGAATGCCGTTTCACCGTCGGATATGATCCGTATCTGTAACGACCTTCGGGCTGATACTGATTTCGTGATCATTGATTCCCCTGCGGGCATCGAGCGTGGTTTTCGAAATGCCATCGCCGCCGCCGACCGCGTCTTGGTCGTCACCAACCCCGAGGTCAGCGCAGTGCGCGATGCCGATCGCGTGGTGGGCATCCTTGAGGCGGAAGAAAAAGGGACTCCGTCGCTGATCCTTAATCGGCTGAATCCGGCATTGGTCAGAAATAACGACATGCTCTCTTCTGAAGATGTGCTTGACCTGCTCGGTATTCACCTGATCGGGGTTGTGCCCGAAGACGAGTCTGTCATTATCGGCTCGAACCGCGGCGCGCCGGTTGTGACCGACCCCAAGAGTCGCGCGGGGCAAGCCTTCCGCAATATTGCAAAACGAATTCAAGGACAGGATGTTCCTTTTATGGATCTCGAACAGCAAAATGTTTTGTGGACTGCATTTCAACGGCTGACGGGGAGGAAGTAATGTTCAATTTCTTCGGAAAAAAACGAAGCGCTGAAAGCGCAAAAGAACGCTTGCAGCTTGTTCTGGTTCATGACCGCACAGACCTGACCCCGGCGCAGTTGGAAGCCTTGAAAGATGAATTGATAACAGCCATTTCGCGCTACATTGAAATTGACCCTGATGCGGTTCAGATCGGATTGGAACGCGATGGCAGGTCTCAGCGGCTGGTTGCCGACATTCCCTTGCGGAGCGTATCGCGCCATCGCGCAGGTTGATTCTTTTTTATTTGGAGGCACGGATCAACCCGATGTGTAACCGGCATTGGTTGTATCCGTGTTTTTTATTATGACTCGTGGACTTTCCTGGCGTAACTTTGATTTTATTTTATTGGGAGCAGTAATACTTGCCTCCTCTTTTGGCACGGTTATGATCCGCTCTGCTGTGGCCGGGAATGTAGTATTGCAGCCGCTTGTGACGCGCCAGATCTATTTTGCGATTCTGGGCGTGATCGTGATCTTCACAGTTGCTTCCATTGATTATCACTACTGGCTGGCGTTGTATCGTCCCATGTATCTTGTTATCATGGGATTCCTCCTGACGCTGACGGGGCTGGGTCAGGTGGCGTTTGGCGCGCAGCGCTGGTTTCAGGTGGGTGTGCTGTTTTTACAGCCGACCGAATTTGCGAAGATCGTTGCCATTATCATCCTGGCACGCTATTTTGACGCTGCCCAATATCAGCCGCGTGATCTGCGCTGGGCATTGGGCTCCATCCTTTGGGCGTCTGGCATTATTGTCATGATCCTGCTCCAGCCTAACTTGAGCAACGTGCTTGTCCTTTTTGCGATCCTCGCGGTGATGCTATGGATCAATGGCGTGCAGGTCAGGCACGTGCTAATTGTGGTGGCTGCGGGGGCGGTGCTTGTCGCGGGTCTGGTCGTTGTTTCAATTATGGGAATTCGCATCCCGTTTATGCAGAAATATCAACAGGAGCGCATTGTTAACTTTGTTGTACCTGACCCGAACGACACTTATGGAAACAGGTATAACGTACAGCAAGCCTTGATCGCGATCGGTTCGGGCGGGGCGTTTGGGCAGGGCTACGGTCATGGTTCACAGACCCAGTTGCGATTCTTGAAGGTTCGTCATACCGATTTTATTTTTGCGGCAAGTTCGGAGGAGTTCGGCGCAGTTGGCGGCATTCTGATCATTCTGACCATTGGCATCGTCGTCTGGCGTTGTATTCGCGCAGCGCAAAAGTCCAGCGATATTGCCGGTGCGATGATCGGCTTTGGAATGGCTACGCTGATCTTTTTTCAGGCGACTGTGAATATAGGTATGAATCTAAATGTACTACCCGTTTCCGGTTTACCGCTCCCGTTCATTAGTTATGGCGGCAGCGGACTGACCGCGCTGATGCTTGGCATCGGCTTGGTTGAATCTGTTGCCATGCGGCATAAACAAATGGAGTTTTGATATGTCATTGCGAGGAGGGTGTACTCCCCGACGAAGCAATCTCATGGCATTTGGGGATTGCTCACATGCACTGCAACGCACCTGCCCTGGTGGGCGGTGCCAGGGAACGCAGTGCGGCGGCAAGTGCCGGGCTAAAAACAAAAACGCCCTCGCAATGACGCAACATCTTAAGGAGTCCTCATCTTGACCATCAAACCTGCACGAACTCGTATCGCCCCTTCTCCAACGGGACACATGCACCTCGGAACCGCACGCACAGCTCTGTATGACTATCTGCTTGCAAAGAAAACCGGTGGACAGTTCATTTTGCGCATTGAAGATACCGACGTCTCCCGCACCGTGCCTGGCGCGGAACAGGAGATCATAGACGGCTTGCGCTGGCTGGGATTAAATTACGATGAAGGTCCCGATGTTGGCGGGTCGTATGGACCCTATCGTCAAACGGATCGCCGCGAAATTTATCATACGCATATCAATACGCTTGTGAATGGCGGTCACGCCTACCCATGTTTTTGCACACCTGAAAAGTTGGAAGTCGTAAGACAGGAACAGCAAAAACGCAAAGAGAATCCACACTACGATGGGACATGCCGAATGCTTGCTCCCGAAGAAGCCGCGCGCCGAATTGCAAATGGCGAGAAATATATTATCCGTTTTAAGATGCCGCGCGAAGGGACAACGATAGCTCACGATCATTTACGCGGCGATATCAAAACCGAAAACAGCCAGCTCAATGATTACGTGCTTCTCAAAACAGACGGCTTGCCCACCTATCATCTCGCTGCAATTGTGGATGATCACGAAATGGGTATCACACATATCGTGCGCAGTTCAGAGTGGCTGGGTACATTCCCCTTGCATGTAAATATTGTGCGTGCCTTTGGTTGGGAGGAACCGATTTGGATTCATCTTTCGGTTTTCCTTAAACCAAGCGGCAAAGGCAAAATGAGCAAACGCGATGCCGTAGACGCGATCAAAGACGGCCATTCGATTTTTGTTAAAGATCTACAGGAATTGGGTTTTACCCCCGAAGGTGTTTTGAACTGGTCGGCGCTGATGGGGTGGGGCGTGGCAGAAGACGACGTGATGACTGTTGACCAAATGGTCGAGCGCTTCTCGATTGACTCGCTGACTCCCTCTCCTGCCGCGATTAATTTCCAGAAACTGGATCATTTCAACGCGACGCATATCCGCCTCTTTACCACTGGAGATTTGGCGGCCCGCATCAAGCCTTACTTTACCCGTGAGGGGCTGGTTGTCAACGATGAAGTCTTGCTAAAAATTATTCCGCTCATTCGCGAGAGACTGGTCACGTTGGATGATTGCATCTCATTCGGTGGATTCTTCTTCAAGGATGATGTGACGCCCGCGCCCGAAGATTTGATCGCCAAAGGACTGGATGCAAAACAGTCGGCGCAGATCGCCCGAAGAGCGTACCAAATTTTGGTTGGGCAACCAACTATCAGCCACGAAAGCTGCGAGCCGCCTTTGCGGGCTTACATCGAAGAAAGCGGACTGAATGCCAATCAAGTCTTTGGAATCTTGCGGGTAGCCACTACGGGGCAAAAAGTCAGCCCGCCGCTGTTTGAAAGCATGGAAATCATCGGCAGGGACAAATGCCTGCAAAGAATCCAAAACGCGATTGAGATTTTAGGGAAGATGTAAAAATAAAGGTCACGCTAAATGCGTGACCTTTATGATTCAGTTCATCAATTGACTTTAATTTTTCCGATACCCAATCGCATACGCTGGGATGTCGATCCCTGAGATGGATATATTCACCTCGCGCAGTTGGAAATCCAGTTCGGAGGTGATGGTTTTGATCGCATCCTGTGTGACGAGGATTTCTCCCGCCGCAGCGACATCCTCGCCCAATTTGCAGGCGCGGTTGACGGCGTCGCCGAAGCAATCTTCGTTGCCAACGATCAGGATTTTGCCGTGATCAATTCCACAGGCGATATGCACGTCGAAATCATCAGATGTAAGCAGGTTGGATGCGTCGAATGCAAGCTGCAGGGAAATGGCGGCGTGGACTGCTGAAAGCGTGTCGGGGAAAACCGCGAAACAATTATCCGCTTCATATTTGATCAGGCTTCCGCCGTAGGTTTTGACGATCGGTTCGGACGTCAATTGCATCCGGCGCACCATCGAAAGATAATGGATGATGCCATATTTGCGGGTCAAGAGCGAGAAGCCGGACATATCCAAAACGAAGACAACCTTTTCTGCGCCGTATTCACTCCATAATTCTGCTTCGATTTCTTTGCGCCCTGCGTCATTGGTCTCCTGCGAATAGTGCAGGAGTTTATCCTGGAACTCTTTTTGTATTTTGTTCATGAGGTTGTTTCCTTGCAAAATGATGATTTGATAAATCGAGCATACACCAGAACGCCGCAAACAGGAAGTAGGGGCACAGGACCCTGTGCCCCTACATTTTTAATTATTGCCAGGTTCATCTGCCATGCGGACAATGCGCGGCGAGAATTTGCCCAGCACCTCCACAAGATCGGTCTGCGCCTTGATGATGGCTTCGATGGGCTTATAGGCTTGCGGTGATTCGTCCATGCCGCCGCCGAGCAGGGTGACGCCGTTCTCTTTGAGATATTCGTCCCGCGCCGATTTGCTGATCGAATTCAGCGCCGCTTTGCGACTCATGAGTCTGCCTGCGCCGTGTGACGCAGACTGCAACGATGAAGCGACGCCCCTGCCGCGCACGAGATAACCCGCGTCGCCCATCGAGCCGGGGATGATGCCCAGCACATCCTTTCTGGCGGGAGTGGCTCCCTTGCGGTGGACGACTACTTTGCGCCCATCAGGAAGTGTTTCGTGCCAGGCAAAGTTGTGGTGATTTTCAACCACCGCCGCTTCTTTCAACCCGACGGCTGCCGCAACCCGCTGGTGGATGATGTAGTGATTTGCCGAAGCGAACCTGCCCGCGAGTTCCATCGAAAGCCAGTATTCCTGACCGTCTTCTGAATCAAGCGAGAGCCACGCAAGATTTTTCACGCTCTTGTCGAGGTCGGGGTGTTTTTCCATTGCCAGTTTACTGAAGCGGTCGGCAATTTTCGCGCCAACTCCGCGTGAGCCGCTGTGCGAGAGCAGCGCAAGATACACACCAGGTTTTAGCCCAAACATAGGCTCCGTCAAGTGGAACGAGCCCCATTCGACAAAGTGGTTACCGGTTCCGCTTGTGCCAAGTTGATTCATGGCGGTGTCTTTCAATATCTTAAGCTGACGGGTCGCGTACCAGGCATCGTCGTCGAGGACGGCGTGCTGCGCTTTTTTGCTGCCTGTCCACTTTGAGCCCATGCCGAAGGCGGTTTCATTCCATAACGCGTCTTCGAACATGCCAGGCTTTTGTCCAAGCAAAATCGGCGAGACTTCGTACAGCGAGAGGCGCATGCGGCAGGCAATGTCCACGCCGACGGCGTAGGGGATGACGGCGTTTTCCGTTGCCAGCACGCCGCCGATGGGCAGTCCGTAGCCGACGTGCGCGTCGGGCATGAGCGCACCCGCCACAGTGATGGGCAGGCGCATCGAATTTTCCATTTGCCTGACCGCTTCATCGTCAATATTTTCCCGTCCCCAAATCGGGAAGGGAATTGGGCTTTCAAGCAGTTCGTCTGATGCAGGCTCATCTTTTTGGGTGATGCGGATGCACTCGCGCGCGAGGTCTGCTTTCAAACTGTCAGCGAGGAAACTGCCCGGGTTTTGCCGAACGCCATCCAGATGGGTAAGAACCGTGTCACGGTCAAGTCCCTGCTCTGTGAGTTGAGTCGCAACATTCTTTGCCAGTCCAATGATCCTGCCATCGGGCCAATTATTTAACTTTAGAATTTTTCCAGTGATCAATTCGTCGTTCATCAGGTTGTTCCTTTTATATTTTGCGTTGCGCCTTGCGACAGATGTTCTCTGCCAATTTGACGGATCCAAGTAGCGAGGCGCAACGCATCCTCTTGAATCTATAAAAATAATATTTGACGGTTGGTTTTCATGGTTTGCTCCTTTGAAAAAAAAGACAGCCGCCTTTTTCAAAGTGACTGTCTGGTTGCGTGAAACGAAAAAGCGAGGGCTATCTTGAAATAGTCAGATTGAAATAAGGGTGGGTATGGACTGTCGCGCTATGCGGCGGGCGTTTCGGGGGGAGAGTCCAATCTGTTTTTTCATAGTGTGTGCATTATAGCAAAGTTTTTCAAAAGTGGTGAATTATTTTTGAGGCTTCTTTTCGATCTTCGACCATGCATCTTTGAGATTCACTGTCAGATTAAAGACCGGCTTGTCGGGCGTTGAGTCCGCGTCGGCGCAGAAATATCCCTGACGTTCAAACTGGAAGCGGTCGCCAGCTTTGGGCGCAGCCAGAGCCGGCTCCACATATCCCGTGGAGATGGTCAGCGAATTCGGGTTGATACAAGCCAGAAATCCTTCGTCGCCTTCCTCGGGGTCTTCCTTGGTGAAGAGACGGTCATAAATGCGGATTTCGGCTTCTTTGGCGTACGCCGCAGAAACCCAATGGATCGTGGATTTGACCTTGCGCCCGTCGGCTGAATCTCCGCCGCGTGTGGTGGAATCGTACGTCGCGTGGACTTCGATCACATCGCCTGCTTCGTTCTTCACCACATGCGTACATTTGATGAAATACGCATAGCGCAGGCGAACTTCATTGCCAGGGAACAGGCGATAATATTTCGGCGGCGGCGTCTCGCGGAAATCCTCCTGCTCGATATAAATCACTTTCGAGAATGGAACTTTGCGCGTGCCAGCAGACGGGTCTTCGGGATTATTGACCGCGTCCATTTCTTCCGACTGGTCATCGGGATAATTATCGATCACCACTTTCAAGGGTTTGATGACCGCCATGCGGCGCAGGGAATTTTTGTTGAGATCGTCGCGCACACATGACTCAAGCAATGCCACGTCACTCACGCTGTAATTCTTGGCAACGCCCACGCGATTGATGAAATCAAGAATTGCTTTCGCGGTATAGCCGCGGCGGCGCATGGCGCGCAAAGTTGGCATGCGCGGATCGTCCCAGCCGCTGACCACTTTCTCTTCCACCAGCCGCCGCAGTTTGCGCTTGCTCATTACGGTGTAGGTCATGTTCAAACGCGCAAACTCTAGCTGATGCGGCTTGAACACACCCAGTTGTTCGGGGAACCACTCATACAACGGGCGATGATTTTCGTATTCCAGCGAACACAGCGAGTGGGTGATGCCTTCCATCGAGTCGTTCTGGCCGTGCGCCCAATCGTACATCGGATAAATCTTCCACTTGTCACCAGTGCGGTGATGCGGCTGGTGGACAATGCGATACATGGCAGGGTCACGCATGTTGATGTTCGGATGCGCCATGTCAATTTTTGCGCGCAAAATGCGCGAGCCGTCGAGGAACTCGCCGTTCTTCATACGTTCCAGCAAATCCATATTTTCTTCCACGTTGCGGTCACGATACGGAGAATGTTTCCCTGGGCTTGTCAATGTGCCGCGGTTGGCGCTGACCTCTTCTGGAGTCTGGTCATCCACATACGCCTTGCCCAACAGTACAAGTTTTTTCGCCCACTCATAAAGTTCGTCAAAATAATCCGAAGCATAGGTTACCTTCACCCATTCAATGCCGAGCCAGCGCGCATCGTCTTCGATAGCTTGCACGAATTCGGTTTCTTCCTTCGCGGGGTTTGTGTCATCGAAGCGCAGGATCAACTCGCCGCCGTTTTCTTTCGCGATCAAGTAATCGATCATGAACGCCTTCACGTGTCCGATGTGCAAATATCCATTCGGTTCAGGAGGCAAACGCGTACGGACAAAATCGAAGCGTCCGCTTTTCAAATCTTCCGCAACCGCCTCGCGGATAAAATCACTGGGTTTTGTTTCTTCGTCACTCATGGTTGGATTACCTTCAAAATGAATTTCAGGGGGGATGCGCCTGCGGCGGCCGCCTCTTACTTAACGTTTGGTTTGGTACGCTAAAGAGGAACATTCCCGACCCTGATGGTTTTGTGATAACTTCCGCAATTATACCCAACACGGTTACAAATTGCGCCTTTTCTCCGGGAAAGCGCAATTTGTAACCGTGGGTATCATATAACAAACAGCATCCATGATTTATAATTGAATTTCAACATGGAGGAACCGATGACCGAAAATGAATCAAAAACCAACTTTGCGGGCACTTACTTTGACCGCGATTCAGTCCTGCGCCTTGCGCACCTTGCAAGCATCTTTGCCTGGATTTTGTTGATCTATTATGCGGCGCAAGCTGTTGTAATCCTGACAGTCTTTATTCTTCAAATCGTGCGCGGCTTGATGGTGTTTCCTGGCTTCACTGACTTTGCCCAGCAGTTCCTATGGACATTCCAGCCAGTGTTGCCAGGTCTATGGAATTTCATCGGACTGCAAGCGGTTGGCAAAGTCCTGCTTATTTTCATGGACATGGAAGATAATACCCGCCGCGCCGCGCGCAATAAATAGGTCTTGCTCACCCTTGGTGTGCATGATACAATACCGCCCGCTGGAATAATATTGGGGAATCGTACAACGGCAGTACACGTCCCTCTGGAGGATGGTATCTTGGTTCGAATCCAGGTTCCCCAGCAAATAATGTCACGGTCTCACGACCAAAAGCAACCGCCCTGAATTTCAGGGCGGTTGCTTTATTAATAATTCACCTTACGCATCTTGAATTCATTTCAAAGGCATCCTACAGCAATGGGATTGTAAAGAAAAAAAGGGGGAGGTAAAATACTTGGGAGGACTATTTTCACTCATCTCGGAGAAATAAATTGTACTGAACTATGGACTCTGGTAAATGGCGCGCATACGCGAGCCATTTGAAAAGAAATAAAAAGGCAGACCCATGAAAAAAAATCCCGCTAAATCGCTAAAAAGCAAAGACTTGCGCCAAAGCGCAGAGACTCAACTCGGCAAGCATAAAGAGCGCGAGGTGCAGGTGCCGCTAACGATGGCGGAAATACAGCATCTGTTGAATGAACTCGAAGTGCATCAGATCGAGTTGGAGATGCAGAACGAGGAACTGACGCAGTCGCGCACGGAAGCGGAGGCGCAATACGCTGATCTGTATGAATTTGCCCCGGTCGGCTATTTTACGCTTGGGAAAACAGCGGTCATCCAGAAAATAAACTTAACCGGAGCGCTTCTGTTGGGCGTGGATCACTCCCAGTTGGTGGAGCGGCAATTCGGTTTGCTGGTCAAAGGCGAGTTTCGCGAACCCTTCAAAGCCTTTCTGAAAAAAGTTTTCGAGTCAAAGCTGAAAGAAACATGCGACATAATGTTCGTGAATCAGGCACGCGGACCTTTCTGGGCGCATCTTGAAGGCACTGCGTCTGAGAATGGGGAGAGCTGCCGTCTTGTGGTGCTTGATATTTCCGAAAGCAAGCGGGCAGAGGATGCTCTGCGCGAGAGCGAGGAAAAATATCGTCGAATTGTTGATGCGGCAGGTGAGGGCATCTGGATGATCGACGCAGAAAGCAAAACAACATTTGTCAATCTAAAGATGGCAGAAATGCTCGGTTATTCGGTGGATGAGATGTTGGGCGTTGCGCTCTTCACATTCATGGACGAAGAAGGCAAAGCAATTGCCGCTGCGTATGTGGAGCGGCGGCGCCAGGGGATTAAAGAGCAGCACGATTTCAAGATTCGCCGTAAAGACGGGACTGACCTGTGGGTTATTCTCGAAACGAATCCGGTCTTTGACAACGATGGACAGTACGCGGGCGCATTGGCAATGGTTGCGGATATCACCGACCGTAAACGGGCAGAAGAGGCGCTGCGTGAAAGCGAGGAACGCTTCAAATTGCTCTTTGATCGGGCGCCCGTTGGATATCAGTCCCTTAATAAAGATGGGAATTTCATTGTGGTAAATGATACCTGGCTTGAGATATTCGGGTACTCCAAAGAGGAAGTCGTTGGGAAATGGTTTGGCGATTTTCTTGCGCCTGAATATGTTGAAGGCTTCAATGAAAGATTTCCGCTGTTTAAAGCCTGCGGCAAAATCCATTCCGAGTTTGAGATGGTCAGAAAAAGCGGCGCGCGGTTTTTTGTCGCTTTCGATGGGTTGATTGGTCACACTCCTTTGGGTGAATTCCAACAGACCCATTGCGTGCTCAACGATATCACCGAGCGCAAGCAGGCGGAGAAAACCATCCGCGAATACGCCGAAAACCTCGAACAGCGTGTGGTCGAGCGCACCGCTGAACTTGTCCGCGCGAATCGTGTCAAGGATGAATTCCTTGCCAACATGAGCCACGAATTAAGAACGCCGCTCAATAGTATTTTAGGTTTTTCTGAAACTTTACTCGAAGGGATTCGCGGCCCGCTCAACGAACGCCAGGAGCAGGGTTTGCAACTGATCTATTCCAGTGGTCAGCATCTTTTGGGATTGATCAATGACATTCTGGATATCGCCAAGATCGAGGTTGGCAAGTTTGAACTTCATCCTGAAATTGTGTCTGTCAACGATATTTGCCATGCAAGCCTGAACTTTATTAAAGAAATGGCAGGCAGGAAATCCATTCTTGTGGAGTATTCTTCATCACCAGACGTATCCTCGATGCAGGCAGACCCGAAGCGGCTCAAGCAGATCCTGGTTAACCTGCTCAACAATGCGGTTAAGTTCACTCCTGAAAAGGGAAGAGTCAGCCTGGACGTGCAGACAGATACAAGGCGGAGTCAGATGCGTTTTTCGGTCACAGATACGGGTATCGGCATTGCATCCGACGATCTGGAAAAGTTATTCAAACCCTTTGTCCAATTGGACAGCAGTTTATCCCGTCAATATGAAGGATCGGGGCTGGGGTTGATGCTGGTGCAAAAACTTGTTGAAATGCATGGCGGCGAGGTGCATGTGGAAAGCGCAGTGGGCAGCGGCAGTAGTTTTACTGTGGTGTTGCCCTGGAAACAAAATGCCGACCTGAATAATGCCGAATCATTTATTGTTGAAGTCGAAGAGGAAAGTAAACCATCTTCACGCCCAACTCTCCTGTCTGGCACAGGAGCAAGGATTTTACTTGCGGAAGATAATGAATTCAATGTGATGGTGATCCGTGATTACCTGGAGGCTTATGGCTATCAGGTGTTCATTGCTCAGCATGGCGCAGAAGCGATTGCGATGGCAAATGAGATTGCTCCTGCGCTGATATTAATGGATGTTCAAATGCCGGAGATGGATGGGCTGGAATCGATCCGCCGCCTGCGCGCCACGCCCGGGTTTGATACTGTTCCTATCATTGCGCTCACCGCCTTTGCCATGTCTGATGACCGCGAGCGTTGCCTTGCAGCAGGCGCGAATGAATATCTGAGCAAACCAGTAAAATTACGAATGCTCCGTAAATTTATCGAAAAATTTATAGGCGACGGTAGGTTGGAAGTTCCTGCCGAGTAATAAAGATTGCGATCCTCTCAAGGAAGATTGCATCAACTGGTGGGAAAACAGCCTGAAATCCTTGAAAAATCGAAAAAGGGGAAAAATGGCTGAAAATCAAATTAATTTACTGCTCAGGCCATGGGATTTCGGCAGGTCCCGCGAAGCCGTGTTTTTCTTGAAAGAATACTCGTCCATGTGATGGGACGCTACAGCCAGCCTCATCCACAAACGTCACCTCGGGGAAGTTGGATGCGAGCGGGTCGAAGATCACCTTTCCGCCTTCACAACGCCAAACCTCAATGATGTAAATGAACATGCTTTCATCTTCTTCATCGCCTGCGCGCAGAGCAATATCCGTCCATTTGACCGTCATTTGGCTGTTGTTATTCGGGTCGCGGACTGCGCTCAGCACGGTGGCTGCTGAATAATACGGTGAAACAGGGAGCTTATATCCACCAGGGTACAAGACTTGCAAAGTTTGCGGGTCGCCTTTTATCTCAATGAATTTCGCGTTGACCCAGCATAAACTTTTGCCCTTCACCATGACCCAGTTATTCCCGTCTGTGCGCCCCATGAGTTGAATATTCGCGCCTTTCTTCAAGCCGTATAAATATAGATATTCTGAACCAGGTCCGTATCGACAGCTAAGCAAGTCAGCGGTGACGGTGGCATCCAGATTTTCTACAAATGGAACAGCTGTGGATGTGCTGGTTGGCGCGGCTGTTGGCGGAATTGGCGTAAAGCTTTCAGTAGGAGCAGCAAGAGTTGGGATTGGCGTATCGGTAGCGACTACCGGTGTGACGGTTATCTCGGCTGGCGTGGACAAGTCAACGGGCGCGGCGGATGGGAGCGTGCAGGATGTCAGCAGGAGGATCAATGCAAGGGAAGTTGCGAGAAAGTTTTTCATAGTCTTTTACCTTTTTTGGATTATAGCCGACAATGAAGTCTGAACCTTTATATGCTTGCAACTGGTTACTCATCCAAAACTTATATAACCGCCATAAACAAAATGGATTTTTTCGTTATAATCCTTTATATGACCATCAAATTTATTCCTAGACCTAATTTGTTAAAACAAATACTCGCCGCACTCATCGGCGGATTTTTGCTCTTCTTTGGACTCATCATTACCTGGACGTTGGGCTATCAATTAATATATGCAGGTCGTATTTTCCCCGGCGTCTCAGTCGCAGGTGTGGAACTTTCCGGGCTTTCCCCGAATGACGCCGCACTTAAATTGAGTCAAACCCTCTCCTTCCCGATCACAGGGAAAATATTATTTCGCGCCGCAGATAGTGTTTGGGTTGCATCTCCTGCTGAATTGGGTATGGTATTCGATCCGTCTGCAAGTGCGTTAGCCGCGTATGAACTTGGGCGCTCCGGCGGTTTGTTTGGGGCGCTCGCGGGGCAGGTCAGCGCAGGCGGACTCGGCGCCGATGTTTCGCCCGTGCTTATCTTTGATCAACGGGTGGCATACACTTATTTGCAAAATATTGCTACTCAAGTTAACCAACCTATTGTGGAAGCAAACCTGCGTCTTGACGGCACGAATGTTGTCGCAGAACCCGGTCAGGTGGGACGTTTGCTCAACCTCGACGCAACCCTGATCTATCTCGGCGCGCAGTTGCAATCCTTCCGTGATGGGGAAGTGCCGCTTGTCATTCAGGAAGCCGCGCCAAAATTGCAGGATGTCTCCTCGCAGGCAGATGCCGCGCGGCGTATTATCAGTCAGCCATTGACCATCACTGTGCCAAACTATCGTGACGGCGACCCCGGCCCGTGGACGTATGACATTCCCGTGATCGCGAAAATGATCAAGGTGAATGTTGTCGAGAACAGCGGCAAATCAGAAATGCAAGTTGGGCTTGATCTTGTCGCATTGCGCTTATCTTTGAATGAACTTAAAACCTATGTAGACCGTCAGCCTGCAAGTGCGCGTTTTATTTTCAATGATGAAACAGGTCAGATCGAACCGATAAAATCCTCCAGCGTCGGACGCCTGATGGATGTGGAAGCCAGCATTACCGCAATCAATGACGCGCTTTTACGCGGCGAACACACCGTTGCTGTGGTTGTCGGGGAACAGCAGCCGCTCGTGGCTGATACAGCCACAGGCGCAGACTTGGGTATCACGCAGGAAATAGCAGCGCATACAACCTACTTCTATGGCTCAAGTAATGAGCGCATTCAAAATATAGTTGCGGCGTCAGAACAATTTCATGGCGTGTTGGTTGCTCCGGGTGAAACCTTCTCGATGGGTAACGCGCTCGGTGACGTAAGCCTTGAAAATGGATTTGCCGAAGCCCTCATCATTTATGGTGGACGCACGATCAAGGGAGTCGGCGGCGGCGTTTGTCAAGTAAGTACCACGCTTTTTAGAACCGTGTTCTTTGCGGGCTTCCCAGTCGTTGAAAGGTATTCCCATGCCTACCGCGTTTCCTATTACGAAAAGACAGCCAGCAACGACATTGATCCCAACCTGGCTGGGTTGGATGCGACTGTCTACTTTCCGCTCGTGGATTTCAAATTTACCAACGACACACCCTACTGGCTGCTCATGGAAACCTATGTCAACGTGGATGCACGGACGCTTACCTGGAAAATATATTCCACTCCCGATGGGCGCAGTGTCACCTGGGAGACAACCGGCCCGTCCAATGTAGTACCTGCGCCAGCGCCGGTGTTTGAAGAAAACCCGGATTTGAAAGCCGAACAAATTAAACAGGTTGATTATCCCGCTCAAGGCGCGGACGTGAATGTGACGCGCTCCGTTTGGCGCAACGGCCAAGTTTACTTCTCTGATCAATTCCAAACACACTATCAACCCTGGGCGGCGGTTTGTGAATATGGACCCGGCACAGAAGACCCGAAAAAGACAGCCAGAAGAAAAGAATTATGCCTGTCGCCAAACACATAAAATCTCAGACTTTTGAAATTTTTCTTGATGAGTCTGCCTAAAATCCAATGGTACAATCTTTTGTAGGAAAAAGTAAAAACAGGAGACAACATGGTTAACTCTGAACTGCTCGAAATTTTACGATGTCCCAATTGCGTGCGCGAAAAGGGCGGGCTACTTGTATTGCACAAAGATGCATGGCTCGTTTGTCAGGATTGCGGACGCAAATATCCGATTGTAGATGACATCCCAGTGATGTTGATTGACGAAGGGGATAAGTGGATCGCCACCGCGCAAGACGCGCTTCCCATCCCGCCGCCCGCTAAATAAATATGCCTGTATTGAGCAAGGTCGAAATACAAGACCTGCTGGCTGAATTAACCAGTGGCGACGACACTCGCGCGGAAAATTCGATTCCCGCGCTCTCGCCGCCTCGCCTCACACCCAACCCGTTGAGTTGATCCCGCTCCTCGGCGAGGAATCTGCAATACTGCAATATTGGGCGCATGAAGGTCTGAACCGACTTGGGCTTAATATGGTATACATTAAGCCTTGAGGTACTACAAAGAATGAATAAATTCGAATTTTTGAAGAAAATAAAGTTTCCTAAATTTGGTATTCCCGGGGTTGGGCAAATAATCTTTTGGGGAGTAACTCTGGCTTTAGGGGCTGCGGCATTTTTCTTTGCGCGTAACTTCACTGCATGTTGGAATCTAACCGGCTTGCCAGGCTTGGCGCCAGCCAGTTGCAGCGATACTTCGAGCGCTTCCGCCCAGTTTAACCCTGAGGGCACGCCGATTGCGACAGATGTTGCGACTTTGCTTCCCCCGCCAGTCACTGTCCCGGAAGTGGCGTTGCCTGCCGCCTGGGATGGCGCCAGTCGTATCAATATTTTGTTCATCGGTTTGGACTATCGTGATTGGCAGGCAAACGAAGGACCGCCGCGCTCAGATACGATGATCTTGTTTACGATTGACCCGCTCACAAAAACCGCCGGCATGTTGTCCATCCCGCGCGATCTGTGGGTAAATATTCCTGGTTATGGCTACGGACGTATCAATATGGCATATCCCAGCGGACAGGGCGATAAACTGCCCGGCGGCGGCGCAGGTCTTGCCATGAAAACTGTGGAGCAGGTATTGGGCGTGCCGGTTCATTATTATGCCCAGATCAATTTCAATACATTCGTCGAATTGGTTAACAGGCTGGGCTGCATTACCGTTACCCCTGAAGAAACTTTGATACTCGACCCGGTGGGCAGCGGACCTGACCATGTCAAAATTGTAGCTGGCGGTGAACGCGAACTGTGCGGTTGGAAGGTGTTAGCCTATGCGCGTACCCGTAAAACCCAGGGCGGCGACACAGATCGCTCCCGCCGTCAACAACAGGTGATCTTTGCCCTACAGAAAAAAATATTTGATCCCGCAACCTTCCCTTCGTTGATCGCGCAAGCTCCTGAAATGTACACTGACCTTTCAAACGGCATCCACACCAATATGCCGTTTGAAGACGCTGTCAAATTGGCGGTACTTGCCAAGGATATTGCTCCAGAGAGTATTAAAACCGGCATCATAGATACCAGCATGGTGACATTTGATAGTACGGTACTTGGCGGGCAGGCCGCCAGTGTCATGAAGCCGATTGCAGATAAAGTTCGCGTGTTGCGTGATGAGATATTCACCACCACTGGCCCGCTCAGCCCCATGGCTCAAGGTGACCCTGCTTCCCTGATGCGCGCAGAAGAAGCTCGCGTGCGCATCGTGGACGGAACTTTCACCGCCGGGCTTGATCAGCGTGCTGGTGCCTGGTTCCAAAGCCAGGGCATGAATGTGACCGAAGTTGGCGCAGCCACTGATGTGTACAGTTCAACCGTCGTGGTTGTGTATGGTCCTAAGCTTTACACGCTGAAATATTTGCAAAGCACCTTTGGAATTCCATCCTCGCAGATTAAATTCAACCCCGATCCTGCATCAACCGTGGATATTGAGATACGCCTCGGCTCTGACCTGGCGGCGAGCGTTCCGTAATTTGATTTGACGGTAAAAAATCCCATCTCATTTTCACGAGATGGGATTTTTATTTTAAGGTTAACCTGTCAGCGTATTTTGCGTCCGTCTATCATAGCCAATAAAAAAGACTTGCGGTTCGCCGCAAGTCTTTTTTATTGGCAGAAAAAAAACTACGCCCAGCCTTGATTTTTGACGAAATCTGAAACAACAGGGATTTTTACTTCAATACCTTGGTAAACTTGATAACCGCAGTATAGTTGATAGAACCAAACCAGAATCCCAACGCAGAAAGTTGATGTGATGATAGTAATAATTCCCAAAACAAGCGCTTGAGCATTATTAGCGCGAATGTAAGGACGGTTCTTTTTGTCTTCCATCAACATTAAGATGATGGGAACTAATGGTGAGAAAACATAAGCCAATGCAGCCCACAGTTTGTCGTCACTTGAAATATCAGATGACATTGGTTCTTGAGACATGATTTTTTCCTCCGAATAAGTTTGAGTTTAGATTTGCAGTATTTTACAACCAATCCCGCTATCATGCAACTGACATATTCACCCATGAGTACTGCTATGCTAAAATGGACGCATGTCCATTCGAATTGTTTTCATGGGGTCGCCCGATTTTGCATTGCCAAGTCTTTCTGCGCTGGCCGCTGCGCGAAATTATCAAATTGTTGGCGTGGTCACACAGCCAGACCGCGCCTCGGGTCGCGGGCGTGAATTGAAGTCGCTGCCTGTGAAGACTCTTGCGCTGGAATTAAATATTCCAGTTCTACAGCCCGAAAAATTGCGCGCGCCCGAAGCCATGACCCAGCTCCAGAAATGGAATCCTGAGTTGATTGTTGTCGCGGCGTTCGGGCAAATCCTGAAAAAGGATGTACTGGATATGCCGCGCTATGGCTGTATCAACGTGCATGCTTCATTACTTCCGCGCTGGCGCGGCGCGGCACCGATCAATGCCGCGATCTTGCATGGGGATGAAGAGACGGGCGTGACGATCATGCAAATGGATGTGGGACTCGATACAGGTCCGATGCTTGCGCGGAAGTCAATCCGCATCGGGCGTGACGATACGGCTGGTTCTGCTATCCAGGCATTATCCACGCTGGGAGCGGACTTGCTGATTGAGACTCTGCCTGAATATTTGGCTGGTAACATAAAGCCAGTACCACAGCCCACAGAAGGCACGACGTATGCGCCGATGTTAAAGAAAGAGGACGGCTTGCTGGATTTCACACGCCCCGCGCTTGAGTTGGAACGACGTGTGCGTGCCATGAATCCGTGGCCAGGTGCGTGGTTTATGTGGAATGGGAATCTGCTCAAAGCGTTGCGTGTATCCACTGTCGGCGGAGATAATGGCTTGGTCAACGGGAGCAGGTTCATAGTCGAGGGAAGACCCGCTCTTCAATCCGCTGAGGGCGCATTGGTTTTGGATGAAGTCCAGCCGGCGGGCAGGAAGGTCATGTCGGGTAAATCCTTTCTGGCTGGCGCAAGGGGATGGGGAGAAGTCGAATAGCGTATCAAGACTGCGCGGGTTGTATTTTCAAATCATATCTTTGGAGAAAAAAATGTTCAATTCAAAAGTATTTCTTGCCGAATTCATCGGCACATTTGCTCTGGTGTTTATCGGCACGAGCGCCGGGATCGTTAACGCAGGTTTGGTCGGCATTGCGCTTGCTTATGGGCTGGCGCTGGCGGTCTTTACTTACGCCTACGGACATATTTCCGGCACGCATGTCAACCCGGCCGTAACTTTTGGTCTCGCGTTGAATGGCACTGTGAAATGGGGACAGGCTATATTTTATTGGATTGCCCAGTTTGCTGGCGCGATCCTGGCGGTGTTTTTTCTAAAGACGTTGGTGGGGTCATTGGGGGCTGATATTAGCGGCGGCGTAAGCGTTGGCGCATTGACTGATCCTCAGCCTATCCTTGCGATGGTCGTGGAAGCTGTTTTGACTTTCTTCCTTGTCAACACGATTTTGCACACAACAGTTGCTGGCAAGGATCGCACACTTGCAAGTTGGGCAATTGGCGGGACGCTGGCTTTTGCAATCTTGGCTGGCGCTCCGTTCACAGGAGCTTCGTTAAACCCTGCGCGCACATTAGCATCCGCTATTTTTCTGGCTCCCAGCATTACAAGTGTTTATACCTACGTGATCTATTTCTTTGGTCCATTGCTCGGCTCCACGTTGGCGGTGATCGTGTTTAATTTCTTAAGTGACTCGCCGGAAGAAGTTGAGGAAGAAGACGACGAAGAAGAAGTTGAGTCTGTTGACGATTAGTTTATTATATAAAAAGTAAAAAGGAAGGCAGTTTCTGTCAAATTGGCGGGAACTGCTCTTTATTTTAATGATCCTGTAAAATCTATGCTAAAATTTACGCCCTTTGTAGGTTTTGGAGAAAAAAATTAT
>Ga0335397_10000843_pt1 | contig 41322 bp, 31 predicted proteins | sample MAT04_FD_205740 | JGI IMG/M metagenome (GOLD analysis project Ga0335397, IMG submission 205740) | Freshwater microbial communities from Lake Fryxell liftoff mats and glacier meltwater in Antarctica - MAT-04 (spades assembly) (version 2) ... | reverse complement strand
ACTGTACAGCGCGAAGGTCCAACTACCGGTCATCAGCATTCAGGCCGGCAGCCTCACCGGCGATCCCCTGCAGGCCCCCGATAAAGTCGAGAATCGTGTCCTGCGCCACTATGAAGAGGTGCGCGCCGTGATGCTAAATAATAAACAGGATGCCGGCAAGATCTGGATCACCCATATCACCCCGCCCACCGGCAGTATCGCCGCCAATGACCGCCGCTATCAAGATCTCTCCAATCAGGCACTCTGGTTAAGCCAGGCCTATGATCAGATGAAATCCCAGCTTTACATTGGCGTCGCTTTTCTAGGACAGATCAATCCCCAGGCCAACCCGGCCGATGCAGCATTTTCTCTCTTGCAGCCCAGCGGTGATTACCATCCATTCTTTCGTATGCTGCGCGATCGGATCGCTATCAACCGTTCCAATGCTGCTTACCTGCGCCCCGGGCGGGCCAAGGCGGAACCGTTGCAAAAGAACACAAAGGGAACAAAATGAAGAAGATGCTCTCGCTGCTAATTTTGATCTCGGTTTACCTGCTTGCCCTGGCAGCCGGCTTCATTTACGGAAAAACGAGCGGTGCAGCAATAGTCCCTGACAGTACTCCACTGCCGCAACAATCCAACTGGGTGGTGGTGCGGGTCGATGATATGACGGTTGAAGCCCCGCAGCTCGTTTCAGTGTGGGTCATGCTCTCCTCCCTTTCGTCCGGTCCCCAGGTTTATTTTAAACCGATCTTTTCCAACGAATGGACTAATACGCGCAGTTCCCAACTGGCCCACAAATTTGCGGTCAACCCCAACCGCACGCTCAGCGCGCAATTCATCGAAGAACTGAATCGCATCAATATTCCGCGTTCCGGCCTGGTAATTTTGGATGATAAAGGTTTCCAGGAATTCACAACCTGGTTTGGCGCACCCACCAGCAACCGGCAAACTGCCAGTATACGTCCGGCGCTCTGGCAATCCACCTCCACGGGTTCAGAGTCGCACATGCCCCTGCGGGCAACCGAAGCGGGCTCGTACCAGCATATCTGCACGGTGCTTCAGACGCAAAATCGCAGTCATTCCATCATCCTGCGTTGGAATGACCTGGTTCCCAATCATTTTGTGCTGCTCCCAAATCTTGATCCTTTCGCCAGCCTGTGGGATCAACTGCTTACCTCCTCAACCGGCACCAATTGCAAAGTCATCTCCGGTTCATAATTTTCAGCCATCATTCGCCCCATCTCTCCAATTTCACCCCAACATTGTGTTGGGGTGAAGCCATTAAACAGGTAAAATAGCAATCCTATGGACCTCTTGTGGCAGGGCATCTGGCAAGCGCTGGAATTGATGCTAAAGCTTGATCCGGAAGTAGTCGAGATCACGCTGCTTTCGCTTCGGCTTTCTGGGCTGGCCACGCTGATCAGTTTGCTCATTGGCATTCCCCTGGGCACGCTATTGGCGTTATACCGGTTTCCTGGCCGCAACCTGATGCTCAGCCTGGTCAATACGGGCATGGGCCTGCCGCCGGTGGTGGTCGGCCTGCTGCTTTCCATTTTGCTGTGGCGTAGCGGCCCCCTGGGAGATTTGCAATGGATTTACACCCCCACCGCCATCGTACTGGCTCAAATCGTGCTGGCCACCCCGGTGATAACCGGTCTGACCTCTTCGGCACTGCAGCAGCTAGACCCACGCTTGCGGCTTCAGTTGATCGGCCTGGGAGCTTCGCGCTTACAAACCATTGGCATGCTCTGGTTAGAGGCGCGTATGCCCATCCTGGCAGCCCTGATGGCCGGGTTTGGCAGTGTCATCTCCGAAGTGGGCGCTTCGATGATGGTGGGCGGTAATCTGCGCCATTCCACCCGCATTCTGACCACCGCCATCGTTTCCGAAACCAGCCGCGGCAATTTCGCATTGGCTATTGCCATGGGGTTCATCTTATTGATCCTCACCTTTCTGATCAACTGGACCCTGACCTGGATCCAGCAGCGTGACCGGCGCGCATAGCATGACGCACCCAGGCCCCCTGGTTTCCCTCAGCAACCTGCGCATCGAGCGTGATGGCCGGCACATCCTCACTCTCGAGCATTTCGAACTGCCTCAGGGGCAAGTAATGGCGGTGATCGGCCCCAACGGCGCCGGAAAGTCGACCCTGATGCTGGCATTGAGTGGTTTAATTCCACTGCAAGCGGGTGAGGTTTGCTTTGCTGGAAACCCTGTCCGGCCGTTCCACGACCTGGCCTTTCGCCGCCGTCTGGCGGTGGTGATGCAAGCCCCCCTCTTGCTGCATGCGTCGGTCTACGACAACATTGCGGCGGGTTTAAGGTTTCGCCAGGTAAGCCCGGCCCAAATTGGCAGCCGTTGCCAGGAATGGCTGGCAAAACTTTCCATCAGTCATCTCAAAGACCGCCCCGCCCATCAGCTCTCCGGGGGTGAGGCGCAGCGTGTCAGCCTGGCGCGCGCGCTGGTACTGCAGCCCGAACTGCTGCTGCTAGACGAGCCTTTCAGCGCGCTAGACGCTCCCACCCGCGCCCAACTCATTGGCGACCTCAAACAACTGCTGACCAGCCACCACCTGACCACCCTTTTTATCACACACGATCTGGATGAAGCGCTGGCCCTGGCCGACCAGGTGGCCGTACTGATGAACGGCCGCCTGCGCCAGGTGGGTAGCCCGCATGAAGTCTTCTCAGCACCGTCCGACCCTGAGATCGCCCATTTTACCGGGGTGGAAACAATCATCCCCGGCCATATTCTGCGCCAATCGGGCGGGCTGGTGGAGGTGGATTGTGGTTCATTCACAGTGCAAGCCGTCAGCCCCGCCCAGGCGGGGACACCCGTCTATCTCTGTCTGCGCCCAGAGGATATCACCCTTTCTCTGCCTGCGAGCGGCGGCGCGCCCACCAGCGCTCGCAACGCGCTGCGCGGCCGCATTCAGTTCCTGGTACCCCAGGGGCCATTGGTGCGGGTGAACATAACCGGACCGGTACCCCTGACCGCCCTGATCACCCGCAGTTCTGCTCAGGAAATGAACTTGAACTCAGGCCAGGAGATCGTATCTACCTTTAAAGCCTCGGCAGTCCACGTAATTCACCGCGTAACCTGAGACATTTGTTTCGATCAATGGTCTTTTCGATGATATAATCAAGTGTCTTTCTTCCCTGAGTAAAATGGGAAGTGTTGGGTGAAATTTTATTATGGAGTGTACTGTGAATAGTCCGCAAAAACCAACTACAGTGGTAGACGACGTTGTCGTCAGCATCGATTACTCCCTGACTGTCGATGGCGAAGTCGTGGATGCTTCTGAAGAAAATGAGCCGTTGGAATATCTCCAGGGCTATCAGAACGTCATTCCCGGCTTGGAGAGCCAGATGGTCGGGATGAAAATTGGCGAGAGCAAAGAAGTGCTGGTGAACCCGCGCGATGGTTACGGCGAGGTCGACCCCGAAGCGTTTGTGGAAGTGCCGAAAAGCGAATTTCCCAAGGGTTTCGACCTCAAACCAGGCGTTGACCTGCAACTACAAGACCAGGATGGCGAGCTGGTAAACGCCGTGATCGTTTCAGTCACTGGCAATAAAGTCAAGTTAGATCTCAACCACCCCCTGGCGGGCAAAGAGCTGCTCTTCCGCGTCACCGTCACCGACTTGCGCGAGGCCACCGAAGAAGAACTCGCCCATGGTCACGTGCATGGCGATGATTTCGACGAAGAAGAATTCGATGAAGACGAACTCTTCGACGAAGAGGATGAGGACGAAGAAGAGGAACAAGAAGAAAACGACATTCACCGCTAAACAGATACCTCGGCCAGGTTCTCTACCGAAAACCGCACCAATTCCCGCCTAAGACCGTATTCCGTCACAAGCGCACCCGAAGCACCGCTGGCAGGTTGAAAGCAAAAAGCCTGCCAGCGGTGCTTTTCGTGTTCTGCCCCAGGCAGTCGCGAAAACCGAGCCCCTGTTTCATCGCTCAGATCAATTTCCACCTGGTCCAGATTTCCCGCCAGGCCAGCGCCCTGTGCTTTAAGATAGGCTTCCTTCAGCGTCCAGGCGCGATAAAATCTTTCCAGCCGCGCCGGCTCACTGGCTCCATTTTCAATCGCCTCGATTTCTGTGAGAGTGAAGTAGCTTTCGGCGATATCCCGCCAGACCATCGCGGCCGAATGCACCTCAACATCCACCCCAACATCGCCTCCCTGGCAAACTGCCAGTACCATCAAGTCCTCGGAATGACTCAAATTAAACCGCGGCGCTTCTGCTGCGCCGGCCAGATACGGCTTGCCGGTGGCTGTTACGCGAAATTGCAACTGCGCGGGCACCGTCGCGGTGTAAAACGCCAAAATGCCCCGCATTATGGCATGAGCGCGCACAAAGCGCCCCCGGTGCAGCTCAAAGCGAAAACGGTCCGCGCGGGCTTGCTCCGCGGCAGAAAGTACCCGCCACGCAAGCGAAACCTCATCCGGCGTCGTAATCAGACTGGCCCGCCACACATGCACCTGACCTGGTTGTAAGACTGTCGTTGGCCTGGCGGGGTGCCAGACCTCTGCTGTAATTTCCTTCATAACCAAAATTATACCCGCAAGCGCAGTCGGGTGGTTGCTCCATTCCCACGTTTGGCATATACTATCTTTAATAATTTGGACTCTATCACCTTCCCCGTGTTCATTCTCCGCCTCACCCAGGAGTAAGTATGCCAGCCAACCCACACATACCCCTTCGGAAACCCGAAGCGAGAAGGTCTGTCGAAGCCGAAGACCTGTACCATTTCCAGATCATAAGCAATCCACGCATCTCGCCGGATGGTCGCATGGTTATCTATGCGCAAAACCGAGTGGATCAAAAAACTGAGAAGAAATATGCCAACCTGTGGCTCGCCCACACCTCCGGCGGATGCCCCCAACAGTTTACCTACGGCGACCAATCGGATGCTCACCCGCAGTGGTCACCCGGCGGCGACCAGATTGCCTTTCTTTCGAACCGTGGCGACAAAGAAAAACCCCCTCAAATTTATCTGATCCCGGTTTTCGGCGGAGAAGCCCGCCCCCTCACCGATCTGCACGGTTCTGTGAGCAGCCTGGCCTGGGCGCCCAACGGCAAAAGTCTGCTATGCTGCATGCGCAAAACCGACGCCGAGGTGCTGGAGCGCGAAAAAGACGAACAAAAGAAAAAATTAGGTGTGGTTTACCGCCAATACGATCGCCTCTTTTATAAGCTGGACGGTTTCGGTTACCTGCCTAAAGAGCGTTCGCATCTCTGGATCGTGGATGCCGTCACCGGCAAAGGCCACCAGCTCACCGAGCACGCCGTCTTTGACGAAGACTCGCCGGCCTGGTCGCCCGATGGCCACTGGATTGTGTTCTGCTCCAATCATGCACCCGATCCCGACTTACAGCCCGATGCCGTAGATCTGTTTGTCCTCCCGGCCAAAGGGGGCGAACCGCGGCTCATTCCCACCCCGTCCGGCTCCAAAAGCGACCCCGCCTTTTCGCCCGATGGCAAGTGGATTGCCTATTTCGGCAGCGAGGGCGAAGGTCTGGCCTATCAAAATAACTCTTTATGGATTGTCACCAGCGATGGCTCCGGTAAAGCCCGCAACCTGACTGCCGCATACGATCTTCACATTTCCGCCTGGACGATTAATGACCTGGGCGAACCCGAAACCATGCCCCCCACGTGGTCCGGCGATGGGCAGTCGCTGTATTTTCAGGTTCTGCATCACGGCAGCTCGCTGCTCATGAAAATCGGAGCAGATGGCAGTCCGCCGCAAACGCTGCTGGGTGAAAAGGGCGTTGTAGGCAGTTTCACCTTTGACGAACCGCAGGCCAAGCTGGCCTATTTTTACGGTGATCTGACCGACCCCGGCCAGGTGCAGGTAATGGAAATGCAGTCCGGAAAAACGGTCACGCTCACCCAGGTGAACCACGAACTGATTGAGCAATTAAACCTTAGCCAGGTTAAAGAGCGCTGGTACAAAGCAGAAGACGGCACCGACCTGCAGGGTTGGGTGATGACCCCGCCCAATTTTGATCCGGCACTGCAATACCCCTCCATTTTGTATATTCACGGCGGGCCGCGCACGCAGTATGGCTATTTCTTCTTTCATGAGTTTTACTACCTGGCGGCGCAGGGCTATGTGGTTCACTATACCAACCCCCGCGGCGGGCGCGGCTATGGCGAAACCCACACCCGCGCCATCTGGCACAGTTGGGGCAGCGCCGATTATGCCGACCTGATGGCCTGGACTGACCTGGTTGAAAAGGAGCCCTACATCGATCCAATGCGCATGGGGGTCACCGGCGGCAGCTACGGCGGTTATATGACCGTATGGATCATCGGACATACCCCCCGCTTCCAGGCGGCCGTCTCGGCCCGCTGCGTCAGCAACTTTGTCAGTATGTGGGGTTCGAGCGACTTTAACTGGACCTTCCAGCAGGAGATCAACGACCGCCCACCCTTCGAAGACCTGCAGAATTATTGGAAAGCCTCGCCCATCGCGTATATCGGCAAAGCCGTCACGCCCACCATGGTAATCCACAACGAATTTGACCTGCGCTGCCCGATCGAACAAAGTGAGCAGGTCTTTGTAGCGCTCAAAAAGCTGGGTGTGGCCACCGAATTTATCCGCTTCCCGGATGAATTTCACGGCCTCAGCCGCAACGGCCGCACCGACCGCCGCATTGCCCGCATTCGCCATATCCAGCGCTGGTTCGACCGCTATCTCAAATAAAGCGCTGCCCCCGGCACCCGCTGCGGGTGCCCGCAGGGGCAGGTGGCATCGAAGCGCTGTAATCCGAAATCAAAATTTGGATTTTTACCCCAAAATGACCGCAAATGCGGCCATTTTGGGGTAAACTCTTGCCCATGATCAATCGCTTTTTACGTCTGGTTCTACTCTGGGCCGCCTGCTTGCTGATCCTTGCGGCCTGTTCCGCCGCTCCCAATACCCACACCGCCAATTTCACCCCTGGCGCCACCCCGCTTCTCTCTACACTTACTCCTGACCCAACAGCGGCTTCAGCCCTGCCCTTCAGCACCGTTGCCCCCACTGCCACGCCGGTCGTTCCATCCGCCACACCGCTGCCCTCTACAGGGCGCGAAGCGTTGCCCTCTACAGGGCGCGAAGCGCTGCCCTCTACAGGGCGCGAAGCGCTGCCCCCTGCGCCAGAACCGCTCACGCAGTACACCCTGAAAGCCAGTTTCAATTACTCCCGCCATATGCTCCAGGTGGAGCAGACGATTGACTATCTAAACACATCCGGGCAGGAGTTGAACAACCTGCTGCTGGTGGTTGAACCTAACCGTTATCCCGGCGGTTTTAAACTGAATTCGCTGAAAGTTGGCGATACTGTTCTGAACACTTTCACGCTGGAAAACGACCAGCTCAAATTTTCGCTTACAGCCCCACTGCCGGCCAACCGCCGCTTAATGGTGGCGCTCTCCTTCGATTTGAACCTGCCTGTGATCCCCGCCCCCTCCAACGACATCCGCGCCGCCATCTATGGCTTCTCGGCGCGCCAGGCCAACCTGATCGACTGGTACCCTTTTATTCCCCCATTCCAAAAAGGCAAAGATTGGGTGGTGCATAACCCGTGGTTTTACGGTGAGCATCAGGTTTATGAAAAATCGAATTTTCAAGTGGAACTCAACCTGGTGGAACCGCCAGCTAACCTTTCAATTGCCGCGGCCGCCCAGCCCGATGTTGCCGGCAGCCGCTACACCTTCAGCCACCGCAACGCCCGCAATTTCACCTTCTCAGCCAGCCCCATGTACGTGGTGTATGCCACCACCGTCGGCAAAACATCCGTCACCAGTTACGCCTTCACCTTTGACGCCCCAGCCGGGCGCACCGCTTTGAACGATGCCGCCAAAGCGCTGGAAGTATACAACCGCCTGTTTGGTGCATATCCTCACCCCAGCCTGACGGTGGTGGAAGCAGATTTTCACGACGGCATGGAATATGACGGGCTTTATTTTCTCAGCAAGGGTTTTTACAACACCTATGACGGCACCCCAAAAGGCTACCTCACCCTGATCGGTGTGCATGAAACCGCGCACCAATGGTGGTACGCGCGCGTCGCCAATGACCAGGCGCTGGAACCCTGGCTCGATGAGGCCATGGCAACCTACAGCGAACTGCTGTATTATGCCAATGTGTACCCTGATTTGGTGAAGTGGTGGTGGTCTTATCGGGTCGATTATTTCAAACCCGCCGGCTGGGTCAACCAGCGAATTTACGATTATAGCGGGTCATACCCTTATCGCGACGGCGTTTACTTGCGTGGTGCTCAATTTTTGGATCATATCCGGCAGCGGGTTGGCGATCCGGCGTTTTTTGAATTTGTCAAGGACTACGCCACCCGCTTCCAGGATCAGATCGTGACTACCCAGGACTTTTTTGATACACTCCAAAAACATTCCCCGGCCGATCTGAGTGACCTGAAAAAAACTTTCTTTAAGCCGTAACTTTGACCAACAAAGTGCCCTTATCTACCTGGGCGCGGGCCTGAACATTTACTTTTTCAACCAAACCGGCCACCGGTGCGCGCAATTCCATCTGCATCTTCATCGATTCCATCACGATGACGGCCTGACCCTTCTCTACCCGGTCCCCTACTGCCACCAGGGCTTTAATCACCACGCCCGGCATCGGCGCGCACACATCGGTTTGAACCGCAGCGCCTGCCTTGCGGCGAGTGCGGCTGGTCTCGCGTTCCACCAGAGCGATCAAATGGCGTCCCTCAGCTAATGCAGTGAAGGTATTAACTCCTTTGACCGAAACATGCATCTCACGCCGCTGATTGCCCCGCCGGAGTAAATACAGACCCAATTCATTTAAGGCCATCAGGTTCGCCTGAATTTGCTCGCCGTTGATGCGCAGCCGGCTGCCTGTTACCTCTACCTGGTATTCGCGGTCTCCCACTGATACACGATACATCGTCACACAACACCTCCAAAACTACCATCAATATCAAGCTGTCTGGGCCTTGTTCGCTACAGGGCGCGAAGCGCTGCGCCGGCTATCTCCGCCAGTCAATGCTCTTTGGACAACCTGAAGAGTAAAACCCCGTATATTCCAATTCGTTGCGCAGCATCCACAGGGCTCAAAGCGCTGCTACATCTGCTCTCGCCAGGCAGTTTGCAGCCAATTATCCTCACTGCCCATGGGCAATGTTTGCGCCTGGCGCCGCGATTGATCGGTCAACAATGCCGCCATCAGGGCCACTTCACGCTCCACGTCTTCGCGGTTGAGCGGTTCAGCCGGGTGAAAAGTATCCAAATAGGTAGTGTCGGCCCGCCCGGCCATAAAACTGGGACTTTCCAACACTTGCTGCAGAAAACCAATATCCGTGGGAATACCCCCGATCTGAAAATCGCTCAGGCCGCGCTGCAAGCGGCTGATGGCAGACGGGCGGTCTTCGGCCCAGGCAATCACCTTAGCAATTAGCGAATCATAGTCCACCGTCACCTGCATGCCCAAAAACAAGGCGCTGTCCACCCGAATCCCCGGGCCGGCTGGCTCTCGCAAATGGGTGATTTCGCCAATAGCCGGCAAAAAGCCCTGCGATGGATCTTCCGCCAGTACCCGGGCTTCAATAGCCCAGCCGCGGGGAATGATCTGATCCTGCCGCCATTTCAAGCGACCGTTTTGGGCTAGTTCCAGTTGGGCGCGCACCAGGTCCACCCCTGCCACCATTTCCGTCACCGGATGCTCCACCTGGATGCGTGGATTGACTTCAATAAAATAATAATGACCGCTGTGGTCCAGCAAGAATTCCACTGTGCCCAGGCCGCGGTAATTCAACGATTCGCCCAGGCGCACGGCAGCCGAAAGTAATTCATTACGCATGGTGCGGCTCAGGTTGGGCGCGGGCGCTTCCTCAATTAATTTCTGACGGCGGCGCTGAATCGAACATTCGCGCTCACCCACGCTGATCACCTGCCCGTGGCCATCCCCAATGATCTGAATCTCAATATGCCGCGCCCTTTGCACCAGCGGCTCCAGATAGACTGCATCGTCTCCAAAGGCCGCCCGGGCTTCCTGCCGGGCTGCCGCCACCATGTCCACCAGCTCGGCCTGGTTGTTCGCCAGCCGGATACCGCGCCCGCCGCCGCCGGCGACCGCCTTGACCAGCATCGGAAAGGTGACGTTATGGATTAAATCGCCGGTGAGTGAATCCTGGACTGGCTCATCCGGGCCTGGCAGCACGGGCAGCCCCGCCTGGCGAGCCACTTTGCGCGCCGCCAGCTTATCGCCGGTCAGCGCAATCGTTTCTGGCCGCGGGCCGATAAAAATCAGCCCGGCATCTTCGACGGCCTGCGCGAAGGCGGTGTTTTCCGATAAAAACCCATAACCGGGGTGAATCGCCTGCGCCCCGGTCTGTTGGGCTGCATCCAAAATCCGCTCGATACGCAGGTAACTTTCGGCAGCGGGTGCCGGTCCAATGCAAACCGATTCATCGGCGTAGCGGGTGTGCTGCGCCTTGTTGTCGCCCTCAGAATAGACCGCCACCGTCTTCAAGCCCATCTCCCGGCAGGTGCGCATAATTCTCAGTGCAATTTCGCCACGGTTGGCTACCAGTACTTTCATCGTGCCTCCGCTTATAGGGGAATATTGCCGTGTTTGCGCGGCGGGGTGGGTTGGCGCTTGTTGCGTAAACTTTCGAGCCCGCGAATGAGCGCCACGCGACTTTCTTCCGGTTGAATCACATCATCCAGATACCCGCGGCTGGCCGCGATATACGGGTTGGCCAGTTCGTTGCGATATTGCGCAATCAATTCCGCCCGCCGCGCTTCCGGGTCCGCCGCGGCGGCCAGTTCTTTGCGAAAAACAATATTCACCGCGCCCTCCGGCCCCATCACAGCGATCTCGGCATTGGGCCAGGCAAAATTCAAGTCCGATTGCAAATGTTTGGAACTCATCACAATATACGCGCCGCCATATGCCTTGCGCAAAATGATCGCCACCTTGGGTACGGTGGCTTCAGCATACGCGTAAATCATCTTAGCGCCGTGGCGGATGATGCCGCCATGCTCCTGGTCGGTACCGGGTAGAAAACCGGGCGTATCAACTAACGTGACCAGCGGGACATGAAAGGCATCACAAAAACGGATGAAACGCGCGCCCTTATCCGAAGCATTGATGTCCAACACCCCCGCCAGGTAATCGGGCTGGTTGGCCACCACCCCCACCGGGTGGCCGTCCAAGCGCGCGAAACCGATCAGCAAATTGCGCGCATATTCCGGCTGAATTTCAAAAAACTCGCCTTCATCAACAATCTGCTCGATGATGGCATGCATGTCATAGGGTTTTTGCGGATCACCGGGAATCAACTCGCGCAGCGCATCCGGCCGCCGCAGTGCATCATCACTGGGGCTGGCCGCCGGGGGTGGGGTGAGGTTGTTGGCCGGCAAATACGAAAGCAGCCAGCGTACCTGCATAAACAGAGTTTCTTCATCGGCCGCGGTAAAATGCGCCACCCCACTTTTTTGATGGTGAACTTCGGCCCCGCCCAACGTATCAAAATCGACATCCTCATGCGTCACCGCGCGCACCACTTCCGGCCCGGTGATAAACATGTGCGCGGTTTTATCCACCATACACACAAAATCGGTGATACCAGGCGAATAAACTGCCCCGCCGGCACACGGCCCCAAGATCATCGAAATCTGTGGGATGACTCCCGAGCAGCGCACATTGCGGGTAAAGATCTCACCGTATGCAGCCAGCGAATCGACGCCTTCCTGAATGCGCGCTCCGCCGGAATCATTCATGCCAATCAGAGGCGCGCCGTTTTGATAGGCCAGGTCCATCAGGCGCGCAATCTTGCGCCCGTGAGCTTCGCCCAACGAACCACCCAAAATAGTGAAATCCTGGGCATACACATACACCAGCCGCCCATCTACCTTGCCCCAACCCGTCACCACCCCATCGGTCAGCGGGTGCGATTTTTCCATTCCCAGGCCGGTGGCGCGGTGCGTCACAAATGGGTCCATTTCTTGAAAGGTATCCGGGTCGAGGAAATGCTCAATCCGTTCCCGAGCGGTAAGCTTGCCTTTGGCATGCTGTTTGGCCACCATGGCCTCGCCGCCGCCAATGCGCGCCTCATTCCGCAGGTTTTCCAAATTCAGCGTTTCACCGCTTTGGCGCACCCCTGGGGTGTCGCGCCCTGTAAAGGGTTGATTTTTCTCCATCCATACCTCTCTTAGACCAGGCTCGCACTCGGCCGGTATTGCTCCCACGCCGCTGGATACTGCACACCTTGCAGCTTTAACCCCTGCAGCCGCCACAAATAGGCTGCGCCGGTCAACAGGTGAAAAGCCACATCCACCACCTTGCGGTTCTGATATTCTGCCAGGTAGGTGCCGCGTGTCCAATCATTAAACGGCCCAATCGCCGGTCCACACCAGATTTGATAATCCATCTCACGCCCAGCTTCACCGCTGTTCGACCATTTGGACGACAGACCTAAATACCAGCGGAAAATTAGGGCCATCTTGCGCTTGGGGTTCTGGGTGGCGCGCACAATCTGCTCCGGATCCCGTTCCTGGAAGAACTTGACCGTATCCTGCCAGATATCCTCCAGGTTACGCCGGAAGACCTGTTTTTCAACCTTTTCGCGTTCGTCCGCGGGAATCGCGTCAATTGACTCATATTTCGAGTACAACTCATACAATTTTTGGGCGCGCAGCGGAAATAATGTGCCTTTTTTCAACACTTGCACTTTAACACCCATTTCAAACATATCTGCGGAAGGCGCCATCATTACATCTGCCATTCCGGCTTGCGCCAACAACTTACGGGTATGTTCGCTGGCGCCCGCCTCCATACAGGCCTGGTTCACCGTGCCAGTCACCACATAAGCAGCGCCCATCATATACGCTGCAAACACCGCTGCCGGGGTGCTGATGCCCCCACCGGCGCCCACCCGCACTGGGTGGATAAACTGATGGCGGGCCTGCAGTTCGTCGCGCAGCGCCAGCATGGTGGGCACCAGGCACACCAACGGGCGGTTGTCGGTATGCCCACCCGAATCAGCTTCCACAGTCACATCATCGGCCATCGGCACCCGCTGTGCCAGGGCAGCCTGCTGGGTACTGATTTTGCCCTGCTGCACCAGTTCATTCAGAATGGCAACCGGTGCCGGGTGCATAAATTTCTGGGCCACTTCGGTGCGAGAAAGCTTGGCGATCACGCGGTTGCCGATTAGTACACTGCCGTCTGCGGCCTGGCTTAACCCGGCCGTGCGGTACCACACGATACTGGGCGTCAGATCCAGAAAGGCCGAGGCTTCCACAGTGGTCACCGCGTGGCGCAGGTAAAGCTCAACCGCATTGCGCTCCATGGCTTCTTCGTGCGGGCTGTGGATCAGGTTAAATGCGTAAGGTCCATGCGGCAGGGCCGCCTGCACCTTCTGGATCACTGCTTCCAGGCGCGGCGGCACCATGCCCGCTGCGCCAAACGAACCCAACATACCCGCTTTGCCCAATGCAATCACCAGTTCAGCCGAGGAGATTCCCTGGGCCATCGCGCCGCTGGTATAGGCATATTGAGTGCCATAAAAGCGGTTAAAGGCCACATCGCCCAACTGTTGCGGGTTTACCGGCTGCCCCTCCGCCAGGCAGGCACCCCCGGCAGAGGCGCTGGCCGCCTGAAGTCCACCCTGGTTCGTAATTCCCACCCGGCCTTGAATTTCAACCACAAATACCGGCTGCTCAAGCCGCCGCAGCGCCGCGCGCATCCCGGCTTCGTCATAAGCCACTGAGTCAACCGGGCCTGTCCAGAACCATTGGCTGGAAGCCGATCTACCGCGAACCAACTGCATGGGAAGGGTGGAAGTCATACTCATTTTTGGGTCATCCTTTGACAATCCGTATCGCAAGATTTTTTAGTAAATAAATCCGAATCGAGCCGGCCCACAGACTGGCATCACCCATAATCTCGATCCCATGCGCGCTTTCTTCCCTCAGCAGCACCTGGATTTCGAGCTGCATCTTACCCGCGTCGGGCATAACCTGCCCGCGGTATTTCCAGAAAAACGGCATGCTGTCGCTTAGTTCGAACTGCACCGGTGCAGTTTCTGCACCCATCCACCCCTCGCACTCTGTAGAATACTCGGCCATCGCAAAGGCGCGCAGCGCCTCCAGCACGGCCTCTACCCCCAAAGAGCCCGGCATTACCGGGTCTTGAAAGAAATGATTGCGAAAAAACCAGTCGTCCGGGCTGATCTGACGCGAGGCGTAGATATACCCCCGGCCTGCCGCACCACCGGTCGGATCATATAACACTTCATCCAGCAATGCCAGATGACCGCCCGCCAGGTGCAAACCCGTCTGCGCCGCCGCTGCTTGCTGCAATGCGATGCGGCGCAGTTGCATAGCGCTTCCACCGGGTTGCAAAAACAGCGGCTGGCTGGCTTTGCCGCCATCCAGACCTACCTGGCGCGCCATGGTTTCGCCCGGGAAGAAGCCAAACACCGAATTTCCCACGTAAAATGGCTCACCGCCTGTAGAAAGTGAAAATTCAAATTTTTGAATCACCGTTTCTTCGTTGACGGTGTGCGCAGTCATGCGCGCCCAGCCTGTCACGCGCTGACCGCGTAAATCCGGCTGGCGCAGCAGCCGCGCCTCGCCATCCAGGTTGCGAAAAAACAGGCTGCAGTTGGGCGAAATCAGAATCGTTCCCAAATAAGCCGAAAGAAAACCGCAGGGTTGCAGCGCCATTTCCATCAAAATCACGTACGGGATGGCGCACGACCCGGCGCCCTCTTCAGGGCGCGAAGCGCAGTCTCGATAAAACCACGCATCTGCCGGGACATCATATTCGGTCACAATTTCTGAAGGCCGGTCAAGTTGGCCACGCGTCCCACACACCTCAACCACCCGGTCCATCAAAAGCAACATGCCGTTGGGTATGCGTGGAATGCGCCTGCCGCGAAACACCGCGTATTCAGCGCCCAGGCAGCGCTCTACCGACCCGCTGGCAAATTCTTCCAGCAGTTCACGGTTAAATAAAGGCGGCCTTGCCTGCGCGGGGTTCGCTGCCAGGCCGGCTTGCAAACGCAGCAGCTCGCCCATCTGGCGCATCGTACCCAGGCGGCTGTTGAGGTACTGCGACTGTGCCTGGCTGGCCCTGCGGGCCTGCTCGCTGAGAAAATCTTCAGCCAGCAGGTTCAACCTGCGCCGGGCATCATCAAGTCGAGAGTCATCCATACGAATTCACCTGGCCTATAAATAAAGGATCCAAATTGACCGCCGCGCGGTGACTGGCCAGGCGCGCCAGCACCCGCAGAATGGCTGATGTATCGTCCACACCCTTGCGATTGGCAGACATTGAAAGGAACGGACGCCCGCGCAGCGTATCTTCGATCCATTTGGAGCAGTTGCTGCCCGCCCCCAACTCGATGAAAATCCGCGCGCCATCGGCATACACTGTTTCGATCAATCGTGGGAAATCCAGCCGCGAACACAAATCGCGGGCAACAGCACGCGCCACTTCCGCCTCAGTCCATTGGAAAGGCTGGTCATCTGCCGCCGAATACAGCCGTGCAGCGGGTTTCTCGCGCACGGGCCAGCGGTGCAGGTCATATAGGGCCGCAAATTCCGATTCCATTACCTGGCAGTGCAGCACATAATTGAACGGAGCACGCAGCGAACTGCATTTCAGCCCCTCTATCACCCGCCGGCAGGCCGCTGGGTCGCCGGCAATCACCACCTGGCGCGGGGTATTGATATGCGTCAGGTAAACGCGCGGCTCAGTCACCAGGGCCTGTTCAACCCGCTCCACCGCCGCCATCAACAAGAAATTTCCCCACAGCTCCTCGCCGCCTTTCACCGCGCTCTGCGCCGGTAAGCCCCAATGCTCGCGTACCGCATTTTGCGGCCCGGCCAAACGCGTGCGAAAGAGCGGGGAATTGTGCAGGCGCTGGCTGGTAGCCTCGCCATCGCCCCACACGCCCATAGAAAAAAGCATACTGTTCTCACCCAGGCTGTACCCAAAGGCGCTGGCAGGCTGCACCTGGAAAATATCGCGAAAAACCATGGTCTGCACTACCGACAGGCTCAGGCCGCTGGACATCATCGAAAAGGCGTCGTCCAACAGGGCTGCTTCCAGCCGGTCCATCTGATCCTTCGCCAGCGGGGTCAGGCTGCGCGGGTAGAGCTGTTCTTCACACAACACCGAACCCACCGGGGCAATCTGCGCCAGGCGGTTCTGCATCGCGGGGAAAAGTGCAAACAGGTCCTTTCCAGCGCCCAGATACGAATTAAATGCACCGGGGTATACAAACGCCACCGGACTATTACCGCCCAGGGGGCGCGGTGTGTAATAACTTCCCAGCGGAGTCTGCCACTCGCTGCCCTTTTCTGCGGCGGTTGGCAGCCCGCGCAGGGCATAATCCAGCTCGCGCAGCGCTTCAGCGCTGTGATGCGCCAATATCACCGCCAGTTGAGCCGGAGCCGCCGCATTAACCCGGGTATACGCCTGAAGGGCTAATTCTTCCAGCGCCTCGCCGTTTTCCAACCGGGTTTTTATGACTTCCAGATCGCGAACAATTTCGGCTGCGGTCGCGCCGCCCACCATCAACAGCGTTTGCCCGGCATCACGCATCACAGCCTCGCCGCTTCGGCGCGCCCTTGGGGTGTCGCACCCCGTAGAGGGCTGCGCCTCGCCGCTTCGGTGCACCCTTGGGGTGTCGCGCCCTGTAGAGGGCTGCGCCTCGGCTGGGTGCTTCATTTCGGCTTCTGCCAATAAAAGATGTGCGCAACTGCCGTCTTTGCCCAATGCGCTGACCGCGGCCCGGCGGCCCATTGGCCCAGCCGGTTGAAACCAGGTGAGTGATTCGGGCAGCACATAAAAACTGCTGCCCGCCCAAAGGGAGGCATGCTTGGGGCCGCTCCAACCGCGCGTGCCAGGCCGCACCTGATAAGCCAGGCACACTGCCGCCCGCGCCAGCGAAGCCAGCCCGTTGCAGCCTTCCAACCAACCGGTTTGCGCCCGCAGGCTGCCCAGCAAAGTGCTGAGGCGCGGCTCACGGTAAGCCGCGTTCAATCCGCGGATTTCTACTTCATCCAACCCGGCCTCACCACTCGCCAGCGCTTCCAGTATGCCCACCTGCGCGGGCAGTACCCCGCCCTGTAGCAGCGCGGCTGTGGCACAGGCCTGAATCATCTGCGCGTCCGGGGCTTTTTGGCCGCTGCCCACTACCGGGCGCGAAGCACAGTAATAGGTCAGCGCGTCGATTACCCCCAGCACAGGCTGATTGCGGCGCTGCGCATCGTTCAGACGCATCAGCACCAACCCCACCGCCCCGCTGCCCGGCCGGCTCCCCATAACCGCCTGATCGAACCCAAAAGCGGGTGCATTTGCCCCTGCCGCGGACGAAATACTACCACCGGCAATCAGTACCGCCTGAACCACCTGCGCTTCCAGCCATTCATGGGCCTGAACCAGCATCGCCGGCAGCGGCTCACTATACCCGGCATAATCGACCACAGGCCCGGTCACCAGGCTGCGCACCCGGTTCAGTTCACCGGCAGGGCCAATCATCAGCAGCCCCAATTCTAGGTTGGCTGCTGCGCGCGCGGCGCTTTCTGCGGCCCGTTTCATACTTCCAAAAGGCTTCCAACCCGCCGCCGGCTGCGTCAGATCTGCCCCAGCATAAATTGCCTTATAAAACCCGTTGAGTGTCTGGCAGCCGGGGAAATCGGCACCCACGGCGACCACTGCCAGCCGGTCACCGCCGGCAGCCTGCATTGTCTCAATTGCTACGGTCATATGGGGTTATCCTGCCCCTACTGGCGCGGTTTTAGCGCCAATCAAACGGTTAAGCTGCGGGCTGATCGTTCCTTCCAGGTTGGTGATACGCACGCAGACTGCACCGGTCTGGTCCTGCACGGTGACGTTCGTGACCACCGACGTTTCTGACTGCGAAACCACTTTCAGTTCCACAATCACCGGCGTATCGGCCGGCACCGCCTTGAACTGCTCAAACATATCCACCCGCGAGGGCAGACACGGCGCCTGATAAACGTACTGCGCCCAAATTAATACCCCCTGCACAATCGCATCGTAAAAGAACGGGTTGCCGGTGATCACCGGGAACTGCCCCTGGACTTTTGCGGCCACTTCCGGCAGCACGCATTCCATCACCAGTTCACCTTTGTTGACTTTCAACAGCCGCCGCACCCCCTGAAAAGCCGGACCATGAAACAGGGTCCCATTTGCATACAACTCTTTCCCGGATATTAATTCATTTTCGCTCAATGCCACCAGTGGCAGCATCGGCGCCGGCAGCACGCTTTTACCCAGGCGCACCTCAATGGTGTAATGATACAGCGTGCGCCCGCGCGCATTTTTGCTCCAGATCAAGGCTTTGAAGTCAATTTCGCCGCTAGCAGATTTGGCGGTTTCCTTGATATCCATCACATATTCGTCGGCCAAGGATTCGTCAAAAACAATGCCCTTTAACACGCGATAATTAGACAGGTAATGAAAGAAATAACCCGGATACATCTGCTCGATGGCATGCACCGCCCAGGTGGCGGCGCAGGTTGCCGGCAGGACCGCTTTTTCACCAATACGGTGATCGTACAGAAATGGATTGGCTTCCAGCGATAATTGACGGTGAATCTGGTACTGCTTTAATTCGGCAGAACCGGCTTCGGTGGGCAAAGCCGGCGGCGTGCCCACCACCATCTGCACCGGGCGCTCCGCCAGGGACTGAGGATCCCCCCCTTGCGGCATCAGTTCTTGCAGCAGCATGCGCGCCCCGGTTTCCACCGGGATAATCTCCACCCCGCGTTCTTCAAAGGCCCGCTTGAGTTGGGGGGTCACCATACCGGCTTCCCACGGTCCCCAGTTGATCGATATCACATGGCAGTCCGGGTTCTTGCGTTTCAACAAGTAAGCCGATTTATTTAGAATTTCATTGGCAATGGCATAGTCGGTCTGGCCAACATTGCCAAAGAAGCCCACAATCGACGAAAACAGCACGATAAAATCCAGTTGTTTGGCCGGCACCGCTGCCAGTAAAGTTTGCAGTCCGTTCACCTTGGGCGAATACACCGTTTCGAAATCCTGCACGGTTTTCTTTTCAATCAGTTTATCCGCCAGGTTACCGGCCCCATGAATAATCCCGGTGACCGGCCCCAGCCGGAAAACTGGCTCAACCAGCTTTTCCTGCACAGCCTGCTGGTCGGCAATATCCACGCTGACATATTCCGCGTACCCGCCAGCTTGCTGAACCGCCGCGATCGTCTCGCGAATTTCCTTGCGCGCCACAATGCTCTTATAGGTCTTCTGGATTTTGGCCGGCAGGGGCTTTTCACCACTGGCGGTCATATCTTCCATGATTCTACGCTTCATTTCCAACTCGTCGGTGGCGCTCTCACTCCAGGCCGGCAGTGCAGCTTCTACCGAAGTTCTACCCAGCAGAATGAACTTGCATTTGGAACGTTCCGCCAGCCGGATGACACACTGCGCGGTAATTCCGCGCCCGCCGCCGCTTACCACCACCACCGAATTGGCATTCACCAGGTTCTTCTTTACCATTTTCTTTTCCTCAAGCCGTTTGCGGCGCCAGGGCCAGGGTAGCCCGTCCATTCGCGCTGTAGCCAACTTCCACCACGCGCCGGTTCGGGTCACGCAGTTCCGCCAACACCAGGCTGGCCGCCTGGTCAGGCTTCAACTCGGGGTCCAGGTCCAGCGCCCGGCAGAAAACCGCTTCCCATTCCAGGTTCAGGCTCTTCACCAGGCCAAACAAACCACCGCTGGTCGGGTCAAAATCACTGCGCTCACCCAGGCCAAACTCACCGTCCAATCGTACCACGGTCATAAAGGCGGCGCGCCCCTTAACGGCTGCCTTGTTCAAGGTTTCCTTAAGATATTTTGCCGTCAGGAAAACCGACTGTAAAACCTGCCTGCCGCTGACCGTGAAGGTGACGCCTTCGCCCTGGCATTCGCTGCACGATGGGTGCAGGTGCACAAACACCGCCACCGGGCCATACAGGCGCGCCGCTTCGGCCATGCGCTCCTGCAGGTGGGCTTCGCTCAAATCATGCAACACAAGCTCGTGTGTGCCGGCTGGCAGCGGTTGGCGGCGTGCCACCACCTGCTGTGGCAAGCGCAGCGCCACCACTGGCCAACCCCGCTGCGCAAATTGGCGCAGTACTTCCACCGTCAGGTCGGTACCGTCATCGCTGATCAGGCAGCAGTGACCTTCTGGCAGTTCAAAATCAAGTTGATCGGGCTCAGGCAGCGATTTTAGCTGGACAATCCCCCGGCGAATGCCGAAGTCTTCCAGTGCTTCCACCGCTGCCTCAATTAGAAAGGGACGGTGGTTGCCTCCGCGGCCAATGTACCCAGGTAGGCCACCACCTGGCCCAGTGTGCGAGCTTCGGCAAAGGACTCAGGGTCCGCCTTGGGCAGGTGTGGCAGTGCCAGACGCATCGCGCCCATGATCTCGACTTTCTTGATCGAATCAATCCCCAGGTCGGCTTCCATATCCATGCCCAGTTCCAGCATTTCGGTCGGGTAGCCGGTCTTTTCACTCACCACAGATAGCAATGCCTGCGTCAAATCGGCGGATGCTTCCACCGGCGCCGCGCTGGTAGGTAGAAACGGCGTCACCAGTTCGGTCACCACCGCCGGGACCGCTGCTAGAATGGGCGCTGCGCTCTGCGCAAGAGCCTGAACCGAGGCCAGTGAAGTGCCCGTGCCGGGCAGCGCCTCGCGCCCTGTAGAGGGCAGGACGCTATAGATATGCTCGATCACCTGGCTGAGTGTGCGCATCTCGGCAAAAAATTCGGGCTCCACTTTGGGCAGATCCGCGTAAATAGCGCGCATTGCGCCCAGGATCTCAACCCGTTTGATCGAATCGATCCCCAGGTCAGCTTCCATATCCATGTCAAGATCCAGCATCTCCTGGGGGTAGCCGGTCTTTTCACTCACCACGCCCAACAGGGCCAGCTTCACGGCTTCGCTGCTCACACCACCCGTGCTTTCGGGGTTCAACGGCACAGCCACAACTGCCGGCGCCACGACCACCGCCGGCGCAGGGGCAGTGGCACTGCCCAGGGTCTGGTTCATAAAATCAATGATTTGGGCCAGCGAATGCAGTTCCCCAAACGTGTCCGCATCCATCTTGGGCAATTGCGGGTACATCTCGCGCACCGCGCCCACAATCTCGACCCGTTTGATCGAATCGATGCCCAGGTCGGCCTCCATATCCATATTAATGTCCAGCATCTCCGGGGGATAGCCGGTCTTCTCACTCACCACACCCAACACTGCCCGCGCCAGATCATCGGCGTTCACCCCGACCGCGACCGGGGCCATTAACGGGGCAGAGCTTGAAACCACCGCTGGAAGCGCGGTATGGCTGCCGTTGCCATTCTTGGGCGCTGCCACCAGCGGAATCGGCGCTACAGTAACCAGCTTTTCAACCATGCGTACTTCTTCTTTTGGCTTTTGCGTTACAACAGGCTGCGCCTGCACTACCGCCACTGCCGGCCTGGGTGCTGTCGCGGGTGCAGCAGCCGGGCTACCTCGCAGCGCCTCGCTACTTCGGCGCACCCCTGGAGTTTCGCGCCCTGTAGAGGGCAGCGCATCAAACTGCGCCTGCACCAGCCCTACAAAGCGCGCAGCAAAATCTTCCTGGGTCTTTAAATATTGTTCATGCACACGCAATGTATCCGTCTGGTGATCGTGGAACCGCATCATGCTGCGCTCCACGCTTTGCAGAGCTGCCAGCGCCTGTTCAATTTGCTGCGAATTGGCATTCGGGTTCGAAACCAAACCCACTCCCATCTGAGTCACCTGCGAGAAAATTTTGCCATACTCGGCATCATTCGCCAGATACTGCTCATGCACGTGGCTCGCTTCGCTCTGCTGGGTTTGCAGCCTGATTAAAGCCTGTTCGACCGCGTTCATCACAGCCGGGGCCGGCGCCACCGGTAAAACAGCAGCCGGTACAGGCGCTGGCGCAGCTACGCCCTCTACAGGGCGCGAAGCGTTGGGTTGGGCAATTTCAATCGTCCTGACGATAACAGGTGCGGCCGGCACGGCCGAGAGCATGGGCTGAGGTTTTACCAATTTAAATCCGTCCTTTAAAGCATTTTCAAATCCCTGACGGGTTTTCTCTGAAACATGCAAACCACCGTTCAATTTGACGGTGACCGGGCTGCGCTTCTTGGGGGCTTTAACGCTGCGCATCTGGAATGGGTCAATCTTGCCCAGGTCCAAACCTGCCACTTTGAGCTTGACCGCCGCTTCGCGCAGTTGGCGGTCGCTGTCTTTCTTGGGACTGGCATTCATCGCCACTGCTACATGCGGCTTATCGGCCAGAATATTATCCACCAGGTTGGTCAGCACATTTTTAGGACCACACTCCACAAAGAAATAACCACCCGCGGCGTAAATCGCTTCGATTTCATCTTTCCACAACACCGGGTTCAGGATATGCTCCGCCAGCAGTTGCTGAATTGCCTGGGGCTGGCCGGCATGTTGCTTGCCGGTCGAATTTGAAAAAACTTTAATTTTGGGTTGGTGGAAAACGGTGGCGGCAATCGCCTCTGCGAATGGTTTCTGTGCGTGCCCCACCAGCGGGGTATGGAACGCCGCCGAAACGGATAGCGCAATGGCCGAATAGCCCTTCTCGGTCAGTGCCTGCTGCGCCTGCGCCATATCCGCTTTCGGTCCGGCCAGCACCACCTGGTTTTTGGAATTCCAGTTCGCCAGGGTTACCCCAGCCATATCAGCGATATCCCGCCGGATCTGCTCCACATCTCCCTTGACCGCCAGCATGCTGCCGGCATCAAAATTGGGGTCAGCGGGCGGCGCCATGGCTTTGCCACGCGCCTTGGCCAGCGTATAATAATCCGTTTCGCTCACCACACCCGCCGCCCACAGCGCCGTCAGTTCACCAAAACTGTGTCCTGCCGCGAAATCAGGGGCGAATCCGCCCTGCCGCAGCAATTGGTAAATGGCCGCGCTCAATACGCCAATCGCGGGCTGGGCATTCTGGGTGCGCGTCAATTGCTCGTTCTGGGCTTCGCGCCCCTGAGACGTGAAAACCGGGATGGGAAATATAGTGCCCGAAAGCGGTTCTTCGCCGGCCTCAAGGAATAAACCATCCATGCGCGCAAACGTCTGGCGCACCGTGGGAAAGTTGAGCGCCAACTCTTTGCCCATCTCCACATATTGTGCGCCCTGCCCTGGGAACAGCGCCACTACTTTGCCCTGCGGGTCAAGGCCGGCTTTGCGGTAGAAAATGCCTTTGGGGCTTTCCCAGGCTTCTTCCTGCGCTTTATTCTGCATTACTTCAATCGCGGTCTGCAGCAGCGCCGCCGCATCTGCGCGCGTGTCTGCCAAAAAACCCACTCTGGCATGGTTGAGCGGAATCCTGTGTTCCTGACCAGCCTGGCCTAACTGGTGAAAAATCACCTCGCCCCTCTCTCCCTTCAGTTCTGCCAGCGTATCGCGGCCTTTAGCCACCAGCATTGCCTGAGTCTGCGCATCCAACACAATCATCTGCGCCACCCGGCTGCGGCGGTAGGCTTCGTTATGCTCCGCGCGATATTCCTCCAACACCACATGATAATTGGTGCCGCCAAAACCAAAGGAACTCACCGCGCCGCGCCGCGGTGGGGCGCCATCCGGCCGAATCCAGGGGCGGGTTTCGCTATTAAGATAGAATGGGGTATTCTCAATGTCGAGCTTGGGGTTGGGATTACTCACATTTAATGTCGCCGGCAGCACTTTGTTATGCAGTGCCAGTGCGACCTTGATCAGGCTGGCAGCCCCGGCCGTCGACTTGGTATGTGCGATTTGTGATTTTACCGAACCCAGCGCAATATATTGTCGTTTCGGGTTATTCTCACTAAAAACCATATTGATTCCATTAAACTCTGCCGGGTCACCCGCCATGGTACCGGTGCCGTGAGCTTCCACCAACCCCACCGTGGCGGCAGCAAAACCGGCGTCTTCATAAGCCCGGCGCATGGCCTTGGCCTGCCCTTCGGAGCGCGGCGCATAAATGCTCTTAAAGCGCCCGTCGCTCGAAGCACCCATTCCACGGATCACCGCGTATACCCGGTCGCCGTCGCGTTCGGCATCTTCCAACCGCTTGAGCACCAGCATGCCGATGCCTTCCCCTACCATCATGCCATCCGAGTCGGCGTCGAAGGCTTTGACCACCTCACCCTTGGAAAAAGCCGGCGTTTTTGAAAAGCACATGTAGGTCAGGATCGAATTATCCACATCGACCCCGCCGGTAATCATCATATCAGCGCGGCCTTCGGTCAATTCCATCACGGCCATACGTACCGCCGCCAGTGAACTGGCGCAGGCAGCATCGATCACACAGTTGGTGCCGCCCAGATCGAAACGGTTGCAAATGCGCCCGGCAATCACATTCACAATCGTTCCCGGAAAGGCATTTTCTTCCCAACCCACATAGGCTGCTTTAAATTTCTCGATAACCCGCAGCACATCATCCGCGGGAACGCCGGCGCTGCGCAGCACTTTTTCCCACACCGGGTACTGCAAGCGGGCCAGCAGTGGCTGGACCAGCTTGGACGACATGCCAACCACGCCTAAAATCGCGCCGGTTAATTCGCGATCCCAATTGCGCTCATCCCCATATCCGGCATCTTCCAGGGCTTCTTTGGCAACCACCAGGGCAAGCAGTTGCGAAACATCGGTCACTTCCAGAATATTGGGGGGTAGACCAAATTCCATCGGATCGAAATCAATATCCGGAATAAACCCGCCTCGTTTACAGTAACTCTTGTCTGGAACCTTTGGATCGGGGTCATAATAATCCTCAATAGACCAGCGTGACGCCGGAATATCGCTGATGCAGTTAATTTTATTAAGAATATTGTCCCAATACTCGTCCAGGTTGTGCGCCTGCGGCAAGATTGAAGCTAAACCGATCACCGCAATCGGGGTGGTCTTCAATTTGCGGTTAACTTCACCCGCAGGATTCGCTTTTTTTGCCATAATAAACATGCCTCCTAGGATTCTTTCGCTGTAGCCATTGCCACAATGTTAGTCGTAATTCGGGGCCACATGTTTCTTATAACCCGCATATTTCCAGATGGTTACGCTTGCAACCCGGAAAATCGGCCACTTAAACACCAATGTACCCGAATGGGGCATCCCCTAATCTACCGGCAAAGTGCTATCCAACAGCAAATACCCCGAGCAATTTATTGACAAAATTTCTGGATTGGGATAATATTCTAGTGCTTATGAAAACCATTTGCTATCGCTCACGACGAACGGTCTAGCTCCCCCCTGTTCAGGAGTCGGCTTTTCGCGTCTGCAAGTTTCACTTTTGATGATTGTCCTGCCCAAGCCCTCCCCTGGAGGGCTTGATTTTTTAACCTCCAAGGAGTTCCACATGCCCAAGTCTGCTGCTTCATCCGTTTCGGGTTCTTCTGATAAACCCAAAATCAACAAGGTCGTTCTCGCCTATTCCGGCGGTCTCGACACCTCCGTCATCGTTCCGTGGTTGATCGAAAATTACGGTTGCGAAGTGATCTGCTACTGCGCCGACGTTGGCCAGGGCGAAGAAACTTCAGGGCTGCCCGCCAAGGCCAAGGCCAGTGGTGCCAGCAAGCTCTTTATCGAAGATTTGCGCGAAGAATTTGCCAAAGATTATCTCTTCCCCCTGCTGCGTTCGGGCGCCATCTACGAACGCAAGTATATGCTTGGCACCTCCATCGCGCGCCCGCTTATTGCGAAACGCCAGGTGATGATTGCCCAGCAGGAAGGCGCCGATGCCGTGGCGCACGGCTGCACCGGCAAGGGCAACGACCAGGTGCGCTTTGAACTCACCTTCATGGCGCTCGATCCGCGCCTGAAAGTCATCGCTCCATGGCGCGAATGGGATATCAAATCGCGCGAAGATGCCCTGGCCTATGCGGAAGCGCACAACGTGCCGGTATCGGTCTCGCTCAAATCGATCTACAGCCGCGACCGCAATCTGTGGCATATCTCGCACGAAGGCGGCCTGCTGGAAGATCCCTGGAACGAGCCGGAAGAAAGCATGTTCTCGCTCTCCAACTCGCCCGAAAAGGCGCCCGACCAGCCCCAGTATGTGGAAATCGAGTTTGAAAAGGGATATCCAACTCGTCTGGATGGCAAGGCCCTCTCGCCTGCCACCCTGGTCGAAAACCTCAACCAGATCGGCGGCGTTCATGGTATCGGCCGCGTCGATCTGGTGGAAAACCGCCTGGTGGGAATGAAATCGCACGGCGTTTATGAAACACCCGGCGGCACCATTCTGCTGGCAGCCCATCGCGAATTGGAATCGATCACCCTCGACCGCGATACGCTCCACTTCAAGGATGTAATGGCGCAGCGCTACGCCGAGATCGTCTACAATGGTCAATGGTTCACCCCGCTGCGTACCGCTCTGGATGCCTTCTTTGACAATACCCAAAACCACGTTACCGGCAAGGTTCGCCTCAAGCTCTATAAGGGCAATGTCATTCCGGCTGGCCGCCAGAGCCGCTACAGCCTGTATCGCGAAGACTTCGCCACCTTTGGCCAGGACAGCGTTTATGACCAGAGCGACGCAGAGGGCTTCATCACCCTCTTCGGTCTGCCGATGAAGGTTCAGGCTATGCGCGAGATTACCACCGGTTTACGTACCGGCTACGATTCTCCCGACTATTCCAAGTTCAAACGCGACTGATCAGCCCAACCGTGGGCCTGCTTGAACAAAAAGTTAAAGCAGGCCCACACATATTTCATGCCCCTTCGGGCAAACCATCGAACGCAGGAGACACCTATGAAACTTTGGGGAGGCCGTTTTTCCGGCGGCCAGAATGAACTGGCGGACCTCTACAACCAATCGTTAGCGTTCGATCAACGCCTCGCGGAAGTGGATGTACTCGGTTCGATCGCCTGGGCGCGTGCCCTGCAGCGCGCCGGGGTACTGACCCTGGCTGAAGCCGGGGAAATCGAGCAGGGGCTGCAGGCGCTTCTGTCGGAAATTCAGGCGGGAACTTTTCAAATCAATCCCAAGGCGGAAGACATACACTCCGCCGTGGAGCAGGATCTGACCACGCGTATCGGCCCGGTGGCCGGTAAATTGCACACCGGCCGCAGCCGCAACGACCAGGTGGCCACAGACACCCGTCTGTGGCTGATGCATGCGATTGATGCCACCGCTGACCTGCTTAAGCAGCTACAGGCGGTACTCGTGGCGCGCGCCGAGCAGGATATGGATATCATCCTTCCAGGCTATACGCATTTTCAGCGCGCCCAGCCTATTCTGCTCAGCCACCTGTGGCTTTCGCACTTCTGGCCGCTCGCAGACGATTTCCAGCGCCTGCTGCAGTTGCGCCAGCGCACCGCCCTGCTGCCGCTCGGCGCCGGCGCCCTGGCCGGGGCTCCCTTTGCCGTGGATCGCAATTTCCTGGCAGAGCAGTTGGGCTTCGTTGGCATCCTGCCCAACAGCCTGGATGCCGTTTCCAACCGTGATTTTGTCGCGGAGTACCTTTTCGGCGCGGCGCTGATTGCCACCCATCTTTCGCGCCTCTCTGAAATGCTCATCCTGTATTCGACCGCCGAGTTTGGTTTCGTCGAATTGGCCGATGCCTATTCAACCGGCTCAAGCCTGATGCCCCAGAAAAAGAACGCCGATCCCTTGGAATTGACCCGCGGCAAAGCCGGCACGCTGATTGGGCGCCTGACCGGTTTCCTGGCTACTCTCAAAGGGCTGCCCTCAGCCTATGATAAAGATTTGCAGGAAGATAAACAACCCCTCTTTGAAGCCGCCGATACCCTCAGCCTGATGCTGCCGGTGATGGCGGGTTTGCTGTCCACCTTACAGGTTCGGCCGGCCCGCATGCAAGCTGCCCTGGATCCCGCCATGCTGGCCACCGACCTGGCAGATTACCTGGTGGAGCGCGGGGTACCCTTCCGCCAGGCGCATTCGATCGTCGGTCAGGCCGTGCGCCGCGCCCTGGAAATTGGCGTGCGCCTCGACGCGCTGCCACTAACCGAGTTTCAGGCCATTCACCCCATCTTCCAGGCCGATGTCAGCACCGTTTTCGACTTCGCGGCCTCGGTGGCGCGCCGCGCGGTGCCGGGCGGCACTGCACCGACGGCGGTGCGCGCGCAGCTGGCCCAGGCCAAAGCCATCCTCGCGGCCCAACCAGCCAGCACCTCGCCGCTTCGGCGCACCCTTGGGGTGTCGCGCCCTGTAGAGGGCTGCGACTAAACCCGCTTAGCCTTAATCCCTTGTTTTTTCAGGGCGTCCACCAGAATATCACGGTGGTCGCCCTGAATTTCAATCACGCCGTCTTTCACGGTTCCGCCAGAACCGCAGATCCGTTTCAACTCTCCCGCCAGCTTTTTCAGGCCTTCTTCATTCAGTGCCAGCCCGGTCACCCGTGAAACCGTTTTCCCGGCCCGCCCCTTCGATTCGAGCTGCACCCGCACCACACCCTCCCCTTTGGGTACGGCGCCCGGTTTCTTACAGACACATACCGATTGCGGGCGCCCGCAATCGGGGCAAATCCGCCCGCTCTCGGTGGAATATACTGTCGGGTTCTCATTGCGCGGGCTCATTTCACCGCGTCTCGTGCCCTGTAGAGGGCTCGGCTTCCAATTGTTTGCGATACTCTGCCAGGTTCTCTGCGGCCGGCGGGAATTGCATCTTGAGCCTCTTCAACGCGTTTACGATCACCCCGGTGATCACCAGGTTGCGGTACCAGTTATGATTGGCCGGCACCACGTACCATGGCGCCCAGTCGGTACTGGTTTCCTTCAGCAGTTCCTGGTAGGCCTTCATATATTCAGGCCACAGTTTTCGTTCAGGCAGATCGCCGGGAGAGAACTTCCACTGTTTTTCGGGCGTATCCAGCCGTTCCAGCAGTCGTTTCTTCTGCTCGTCCAGGTCGATGTGCAAAAAGAATTTGAGGATCGTGGTACCGGTCTCAGCCAGCATGCGCTCAAATTCGTTGATCTGGCGGTAATGCTGCCGCCATTCGCTTTCTGGCTCCAGGTTGTGCACCCGCACCACCAGCACCTGCTCATAATGCGAGCGGTTGAAAATCACCAATTCACCCTTGCCCGGCACCTGACTATGAATGCGCCATAAGTAGTCGTGATCAGACTCAAGCAGCGACGGCACCTTAAAACTGGCCACCTTCACGCCCTGCGGGTTGACCCCTTCAAACACACTGCGGATGGTGCCATCCTTGCCGGCGGTATCCATGGCCTGCAGCACCACCAGCACCTTGTGCTTATGCTCGGCATACAGCAGTTCCTGCAGATTTTCCAGTTCCTGGCCCAGTTCCAACTGGCGCCGCTCGCCGGCATCTTTCTTGCCTTTCCAATCAGCATAATCATCCGGATCGATATCTTTGGCCAGGTTGATCGCCTGTCCGGGTTTGACACGATACAGTTCCATACTCGCCTCCATAAGAAATGAGTTCTTCAGGCTCAGCGCGTTAAATTGCGATACTTCATGCGCCTGGGTGTATTCGCGGCCGAGCCCAGTCGCTTGTGGCGGTCTGCTTCATAATCAGACCAGTTGCCGGCCTGGAAATGCACCACCCCCTCGCCTTCAAAAGCGAGGATATGGGTCGCGATGCGGTCTAAAAACCAGCGGTCATGCGAGACCACCACCGCGGTCCCGGCGTAATTTTCCATGGCCTCTTCCAGGGCTCGCAACGTATTCACGTCCAGGTCGTTGGTCGGTTCATCCAGCAGAATTACATTACCGCCGCTTTTGAGCATTTTGGCCAGGTGAACCCGGTTGCGTTCGCCCCCCGACAGCACCCCCACCTTTTTTTGCTGGTCCGAGCCCAGAAAGTTGAATGCACTGACATAGGCGCGCGAATTGCGCTTGCGCCCGCCCAGGTCGATATTCTCCTCGCCGCCGGTGATCTCTTCCCACACGTTGTTTTCGGAAATCAGAGATTCGCGGCTTTGATCCAGATAGACCATTTTCACGGTTTTACCAATTAATACCTCGCCCGCGTCGGGTTTCTCCTGGTCGGTAACCATGCGCAGCAGAGTGGTTTTACCGGCGCCGTTGGGGCCAATTACCCCCACAATGCTGCCAGCCGGAATCACCAGGTTGAAATGATCAAACAGCAGGCGGTCGCCATAGGCTTTTGAAATATCCTTCATCTCAATCACCTGGCCGCCCAGGCGCGGTCCCGGCGGAATGTAAATTTCCAATTCTTCGCGCCGTTTTTCCGCTTCCTGACTCAGCAGGTTCTCATAGGCGGTATAGCGCGCTTTTCCCTTGGCCTGGCGTGCCTTGGGCGACATGCGAATCCACTCCAATTCGCGGTTTAGCGTCTGCACCCGCTTGCTTTCTGTGCGTTCCTCACGCCGTAGGCGCTCTTCTTTTTGTTCCAGCCAGGAGGAATAGTTGCCCTTCCACGGAATGCCAAAGCCGCGGTCCAGTTCCAGAATCCAGCCGGCTACATTGTCCAGGAAATAGCGGTCATGCGTCACCGCGATCACCGTACCGCGGTACTGCTGCAAATGCTTTTCCAACCAGGCCACCGATTCCGCGTCCAGGTGGTTGGTTGGTTCGTCTAACAGCAGGATGTCCGGCTCGGTCAGCAACAGGCGCGTCAGTGCCACCCTGCGCCGCTCGCCCCCCGATAGCACCGCTACCAGCGTATCACCCGGCGGGCAGCGCAGGGCATCCATGGCCAGTTCCAGGCGATTATCCAACGTCCAGGCGTCATGGTGATCTAAAAATTCCTGCAGGCGGCCCTGTTCTTCCAGCAGCGCATCGAAATCCGCATCCGGTTCGCCAAACCTGGCGCCCACCTCGTCAAACTGGCGTAAGGCATCAGCCACAGGCTGCACGGCCTCTTCCACCACCTGTTTGACAGTCTTGGTGGGGTCCAGTTGTGGTTCTTGTTCCAACAGGCCCACCGAATATCCCGGTGCAAAAACCACTTCGCCGCTGTATCCATCATCTTTGCCGGCGATGATGCGCAGCAGCGTGCTTTTTCCAGCACCGTTAAGACCCAGCACCCCGATTTTGGCCCCATAATAAAACCCAAGCGAGATATCGCGTAAAATCTGCTTATTCGTAGGCGGCACCATCCGTCCCACGCGTACCATTGAAAAAATTACCTGATTGTCAACCATGAATGAACACCTTCCTGACTACTGTATCGGGTCCCTAATGAAAAGCCGGATTCAAACTCGGCTCGAAATACTTTGCGCGTTTGGCGCAGTTCGATATAATTATCTCACAACGATTGTTCATTCACGAGGGAAAATATGGCACAAAAAACTGAAGGGTATATCGACCTGGAGTGGACCTGCCCGAACTGCCAGAGCAACAACCCGGGCCCGCAAAAGACCTGCCGCAATTGCGGTAGTGTCCAACCCGCCGATGTTACCTTCCATTTGCCGGGTGAAGCCAAACTTCAAACGGATGAAGCCGCGCTCAAACAGGCCGAAGTCGGACCGGATGTGCACTGCCCCTACTGCGGCACGCGCAATAGCGCCAGTGCCAAAGCATGCAGCCAGTGCGGTGGTGATTTGACCGGCGCCGCCCAGCGCGTCACAGGGCAGGTGATTGGCGCTTTTGTCGCCGGCCCCGGCCCGCAGTTGCCTTGCCCCAGTTGCGGCAATCTCAATCCCGCCTCTGCCCTGCAGTGTCTCAAATGCGGCAGCCCGTTGGGCAGGCCGCAAATACCCGCCGCTCCGGCAGCCCCGGCCCGCCGCCCGCCCCTGGCGCTCTGGCTGGGAATCGGTCTGGTGGCACTGGCCGGCTGTGTCATCCTTTTCCTGATTTTGGGACGCACCGAAGCCACGGCGGGTTCAGTCAATCAGGTAAGCTGGAACCGGACGATCGCCATCGAAGCGCTGCGCACTGTCACCAAACAGGATTGGAAAGATGAAATACCCGCCAATTCCAAAATCGGCGCGTGCAGCAAAAAATTTCACAACAGCCAGAGCCAGCCTGCCCCGGTTGCCACCGAAGTGTGCGGCACATCCTACGTGGTCGACCAGGGTACCGGCAAAGGCAAGGTGGTGAAGGATTGCAATTACCAGGTGTACGCGGATTATTGCGAATATACCGCCCAGGAATGGCAAAAGGTCGATCAGGCAGTACTGCAGGGCAGTGATACCAATCCGCGCTGGCCCGATGTGCAGTTGCTCGCCGATCAGCGCGCCGGCGCGAAACAGGAACAATATACCGTCTTATTCTCCACCAACAAAGGCATACTAACCTTTAAAACCAGCGATTATGCCACATTTGCGAAATGCCAGATCGGCACCAGTTGGACCCTGAACGTGAATAACTCGAACAACGTGGTATCCATCGCCCCGCCGCAATAAGACGATTTTTTTCGATCCGTACCGCCGCTCCCTGCCACCAACGCCCAGGCCAGGTGTCAGGAAGCGGCAAGGGGTCGCCGTGCTCCGAGGTTAGGTCAAAAAAGGGCGAAACTGTCTCAATCCAAAATAATTTCATCCAGTGCCCGTTTAGGCACGTGGTGCACCTGAACTTCATCCCGCCAGTATTTAATATCGCCGTCCGGCCCAACCGCATCGAGCACCACCGTCTCTTTGGGTTTGCCCAGGGCCAGCACCAGCAAAATCTCAAAATTTGCGGGGATATGCAGTAGTTCTTTCAGCGCCGGGCGCTGAATCGAGCCGATCATGCACCCCCCAAAACCGCGTTCCACCGCCCCCAGCAGCATGCTTTGCACCGCGATGCCATGGTCGCAGCCAAAGGTGGGGCTGACGTCGGTATCGCCCAAAATCACAATGTACGCACTCGGGCGTTCCCCTTCCACGGGACCACTCCAACCCTTCAAATAACCCGCCCATGCCAGCGTTTTAAAAATCGCGGCGTTCTTTTCGGGTTCGCAAGACAGCATATATTTTAAGGGTTGTGCGTTGCGCGCCGAGGCGGATAGCCGCGTCAGATCGATCAGTTCCCGCAGCACTTCCGCTCCGATCACCACCTCTTGATGAAATCTTCGATAACTGCGGTTCTTGAGAAGCAGATCACGTACCATGTCCTTCCTCCATTTACATTTTAAAATGTGGGACCCCATTCCTGAGTGGTTACAAATCTCTGAAGAGACCCTGGCAGCGCATCTCCATCTCCTATTATCGCGTATGTGCGCTCATCGTCAAGCGTCTGAGGGTGAATTTTTTAAAATGCATGCTCTCCTTGAGTCTTATTGTCAAACAATTCCACCGGACAACCGATTGACACCCCTCTCCGCCCATCCTATAATTCCAATGCAGACAGGGCTTTTCCAACCCTGCCGCGGAGGTCACCCATGAGCACCATGGAAAACACTCTCTTTCACAAGCCCGCTGGCCGAAATTCATCAGGCCATCGCGCTGATGCCCTCCCCTGATCGGAACAAGGTCATTATTAATCCGTAGAAAGGATCCTCATGAAACTAATCTCTATTGCCCAAATGCGCGCAATCGAAGCTGAAGCCAATACCGCCGGCCTGACCTATGATCAAATGTTGCAAAATGCCGGGCTGGCCCTGGCCCAGGTCATCGCCAATGAATTTAAGGACGATGTGCATGTGCTGTATGCCGTCGGGTTAGTGGGTACCGGCAATAACGGCGGCGATACCCTGGTAGCCCTCAGTGCACTGGTAAGTGCCGGCTGGGCTGCCAGTATCTATCTCGTTGGCGCCCGCCCGCCCGCTGACCCGCTGCTGCAAAAGCTGCTGGATCAGAACATCCAGGTGGTTCATTCCGAGCAAGATGCCCAATTTGAAGCCCTGGATGAACTGCTCAGCCAGGCCGAAGTGCTCCTGGATGGCGTCCTGGGCATTGGCGTGCAGTTGCCGTTGCGCCCCGAAATTGCGCGGGTACTGGGCCATGTCGCCGGGCTAGAAAAACGCCCAACTGTGGTCGCCGTCGACTGCCCCTCCGGCATCGACTGCGACAGTGGCGAATGCGCCCCCGAGGTTATTCCCGCCGCGCTTACCGTCTGCATGGCGGCTGTCAAACAGGGGCTGCTGCGCGCCCCCGCCTTCGAATATGTCGGCCAATTGCATGCCGTGGATATCGGCCTGCCCGCCGGGCTGAAAGCACTGGATGAAGTCACGAACAGCGTGGTCACGCAGGCTCAGGTGACCGCGCTGCTGCCGCTGCGCTCCAAATTCGCCCACAAGGGTACGTTTGGCACCGCGCTCATCGCCGCTGGTTCCATCAACTTCACCGGCGCGGCGTTTCTGGCGGGCAAAGCGGCCTACCGCAGCGGCGCCGGGCTGGTACGCATGGCCGTGCCGGGATCACTGCACACCAGCATGGCCGGGCAACTGCCCGAGGTGACCTGGCTGCTGCTGCCGCACCAGATGGGCGTAATCGCAGAGGCCGCCGCCGAGGTGCTGTTGAAAAACCTGGATAAAGCCGATGCGCTGCTCATCGGCCCTGGCTTCGGTCAGGAAGAAACCACCCGCGTCTTCGTCAAGCGCCTGTTCGGCATGACCAATCCCAGCCTTTACCACCTCGGCGCGGGCAATTTTGGCTTTTTACCCCGCTCAGATTCTCAGCCTGAGACCGAAGCACAGGTCAATGTCAAACTACCACCCCTGGTGGTAGACGCCGACGCGCTGAAACTGCTGGCCAAACTACCGGATTGGGCCGAGCAGCTCCCACCACTCTCCGTCCTCACCCCGCATCCCGGCGAAATGGCGATCCTCACCGGGTTAACCGTGGAAGAGATCCAGGCCAACCGCGTCGAAATTGCCGTACGCTTTGCCGGCCAATGGAACCAGGTAGTGGTACTGAAAGGCGCCATCACCGTCATTGCCGCCCCCGGCCAGGGAGCGCGCCTGATCCCGGTAGCCACTTCAGCTCTGGCGCGCGCCGGCACCGGCGATGTGCTTTCCGGCATTATTGTTAGCCTGCTGGCCCAGGGGCTGCCGCCCTTCGCGGCCGCTACTGCCGGCGCCTGGCTGCATGCGTACGCCGGCCTGGAAGCTGAGGCGTACCTGGAAACCCCCACCTCGGTGCTGGCTTCCGATGTGCTTGAATCGATCCCCTCTGTTTTAGCCCGCCTGCATCGTTAAATAGCTTTTTCCTGCATTAACAGGCAGTGGGCAGGGCTTAATAAGCCCTGCCCACTGTTTTTTTGAATTTTCAGTAGAAAAAATGTACGCCTGGCGTTCTTTAAGCGCCGGCCCCATCGCCATCGGCACTATTCGCCTGCTTCTTGAGCGTCTCAGTCACCTTCGCGCGCTGCTCTTCCAAAACTACCTGGCCGCGTTTCTGCAAATCTTCCACACTGGTGCGTGCCTGCTTGGCAATCTCATCGGCGCGCTCGCGCGCTTCAGCCAGGATCGCCTCGGAGCGGGTGCGCGCGTCAGCAGTAATCGTCTCGGCATGTGCTCGAGCATCATCTACAGATACATTCACCTGGTCACCCAGTTCAATCGCCTTCTCCTTCAACAGGGTGCGGGTCGATTCACCAGATTGCGGAGCCAGCAGCAAAGAAGCCACAGCACCCGTCAAACCACCCACCAGAAAACCCAGCAGGAAAGCTCCAAATTCATCTCGTTCAGACATGGTATATCTCCTTTCCAATTTTACCTTAACGATCTAATTTGTTTCAGACACCCTGCGTTATTTGCGGGGTGGAAACAGCACCTCAATCAATTTGGTCAGCCCGGCCAGGTACTCATTCATTTTAATCACCGGCTCTGCCACGTGATCACTCACGAAAGCGGTCGTGCCTTTGAGCATGTGCATCGTTTCATTGGTCGCCTGCAAAATCGGCTTGATTTCATTCTGAATCAAGTTAATCAGCACGGCCAACTGCGTGATCAACACCACCAAAACCACCCCAATCACCAGCGATTCCAGTGCCATAAAAATAATGAAAATATCACGAATTTTCCCGACGCTTTCAGAGCCGGTGAGCATCAACAGCACGATAAAGCCAACCACCACAACCAACAAACCCACCCCGCCCAGAATAATCGGCAGTGTGCTGGCCTTCTTTTTCACCGGCGCCCCTGCCGGCAGCAGCAGCCGAGGCGCGACAGAAACAGGGGATGCTTCAGGAATTGGGTTCGAAATATTTTGTTTTTGGTCCATTATCCCACCGCAATCAACAAATTAATCAAGCATGAGTTAAGTGCTCAACGTTCTTACCCTCATTATATCTGAAGACTAATCATGCTGCAACAGCAAATGATCAATTGCCGTTGCCAATTGTCCCAGATTGCTCACTTGAAAAACCGACCGGCAGTAGGGTCCATACTTATCCATATCGCTGTCGCCCGTACCCCACAGCGCTGCCGGCTCCGGGTTTAACCAGATGGCGTTGCGGCTGCGGCGACTGACCAGGCGAAAAAGATCGACGCGCGGATCGTTGTAATTGTTACGGCCGTCCCCCACCACGATCAACGTGGTACGCGAATCGACCGTATTAAGATAATCCTCCGCCAGGTTTTTCAGGCTGGACCCCAGGTCCGTATTGTAATGTCCAGCGGGCATGCGCCGCAAAATATGGGCCACCGCTTCGTCCACCTGCTGCTCCGCCAACTGCGGCGAGATATATTCCAGATGATCAATAAACGCAAACGCATGCGTTTTACTGATCTGGTCCTGAATCGCGGACAGCAGACCTAACATCATCTCAGAGACATAGCGCATCGAAGTGCTCAGGTCGCACAGCACCACAATTTTGGGTTTGAGGGCATGATTGCGGAAACGCAGTTCAATCGGCACGCTGCCGTGTTTCATATTAGCCCGCAGCGTCGCCTTCACATCCATCTGCCCAGATTTGGCTCGCTTCAAACGCAGCGCCATGCGCGTGCGCAGCACTGCTGCCATGCGGCGCACCTCTTTGCGCAATTGGAACATCTCATCTTCGGTCAGGGACTGAAAAGGACGGTTGGCTAAATTATCCATCCGTTCCTGGCGGGTCGTCTGGCTCATGTTTTCTATAATGCGCTGGCCCGCGTATTGGCGCAGTTGGTCCTGCAGCGCTTGCTGGTTGGCCTGCATCATTTCACGCAATTGGTTCACCCGTTCACGATCCATGCCCAACTGGTGCAGCGTTTGCAGCAGTTGTTCCAACGCCTGGCGCACTTCTTTAAATTGCAGCGCCTGCTCCATCTGGCGCGCCATCCAGTTCTGGTAGCGCAGGTCGTGAATATCGTTCATATTCAACATTTTATCCAACTGGCGCAGTTCGCCGGGCGTCAGCGGGCGCCCTTCCAGCATCTTTTCCATCATCTTGCGCAGTTGGCTGTTCATATCCTTCAGCAAATCAGCCATCAGGCGCGCTTCTTCCGCTGATAAACCCTGCCCCGGGTTCGTCATGGGCGGCGGCGCGCCGGATTGGAAGAACAGCGGGAACAACTGATCAAAGGCGGGCAGGTCGCTGCTCTCCTTCACCAGGGTGCTGCGCATAATGATGCGAAAGATCTCGCGGTCCTGCGCGCCCAGTTGATCCACAGCCTTAAACGCGTCTTCACTTTCTGCCAGGCTGATTCGTACCCCGGCGGCGCGCAGCGCTGCCACAAACTCCACCATTCTGCGGTCCATTTATGCCGCCTTTCTCAGTTTTGCCAGCGCTTCAGATCCGGCTCATCCCCTTTTTTACCGGAAGCCGGCTGGAACAGCGTCCGCCGCGCGCGCTGTAAATCGGATTCGTGCTTTAATAGCACGCTGAGGGTAGTTTCCAACATGTGATCATCCAGGGCATTGGCGTTCAACGTAACCAGCGCCCTGGCCCAATCCAGCGTTTCACTGATCGACGGCGATTTTCGCAAATCCATCGAGCGCAGCCGGTGTACCAGCTCCACCGCCTGGCGGGCCAGCTTGGGCGAAAGCTCGGGCACCTTCAGGCGCACCACCGAGAGTTCCTGTTCAATCGATGGATAATCGATAAACAGGTACAGGCAGCGCCGCTTAAGCGCCTCGCTCAGTTCACGGGTGTTGTTGCTGGTCAACAATACCAATGGCGTGTGAACCGCTTTAAGCGTGCCCAATTCAGGCACGCTCACCTGAAAATCGCTCAAAATTTCCAACAAAAAGGCTTCAAATTCGGCGTCGGAACGATCAATTTCATCGATCAACAGCACAGTCGGCTTTTCGCTCAGAATTGCCTTCAACAGCGGCCGTTTCAGCAAAAAACGCATCGAAAAAAACACATCTTCTTCAGCGGCGAGGCGATCGGCCGCCGCCCGCAGCGATTCCGCTGACGAAAGCGACTCCTGCAGCTTGTCGCGCAGCAGTTGGGTGTAAAGCAGTTGTTTGGCATATTCCCATTCATACAACGCCTTGCTCTCATCCAGGCCCTCATAACACTGCAAGCGGATTAATTCGCGCCCGCTGGCCCCTGCCAGAGCTTTGGCCAACTCGGTCTTACCCACCCCGGCTGGGCCTTCTGCCAGCACCGGTTTGCCCAGTTGCTGGCTTAAATATAAAATTGTAGCAATCTCGTCACTGGCAATGTATTTCTGCTGCCGCAGGGATTCGCTTAAATCTTTTGCCGATTTGAAGGTCAGATGCTCACTCATACCCGTCAATACCTTTCAACGGCACAAAAGGTGCCCGATATAAATATGATTATTTATATCAGTATAATAGATATTTAGAGCGCGCGCCACCCCCCATTCGGATGATTTGTACAACGCGATCAGGCTTCCGGTTAATTTACCCGTACACGCGCTCAATTACCTGCCGGGTGATTTTGACCCACTCGCGCACCCGGTTGGGGTCGTTCTGCACGGTTTCGACATCCTTCAAGGTAATATCGGTGTGGCAGGCCTTACAGGCGCTCAGATCGCGCAGTAGAATGCTCCAGATGCGCTCGGGATTAAACCCATACCCCACCATATCCGCCGGGCTGGGACGGTAGCTGAGCACATAGTCGCTGCCAATCTGCTCTGCGCAGCGTGCGGCATCAGCAAACGGCGAAACGCCAATACGGCGCAGATTGGGAATTTGGCGCAGCAGCTTTATCTTTCGGGTCAGATCCTCGCAGCAGCCATATGCCGTGAGCCCAAATTCCCGCAAAATGGGCAGTTGGTATTGCAGCAAAAACTCGTTGTACATCCCTGGTGATACCAGGGTAAATTCCTGGGCGGCCATATATCCCCATAACTGTTTGCGCGCCACGCCATTGACGTTGGGCGCCGGGTCCGCCAGCTCTTCGGCGTAGGCCATCGCCTGATTCTGGTGAGCGCTCAGCCCCCAATCTCCAGCGGTCTCGGCCTGCCGCTGCGCCCGCTGAATGCCATCCCGCAAAAAAGCCGCCAGGCGGTGCAGCCATTCGGGCCGGTCGTACATATCCATCATAAAATTCTCAATTCCGCGCAGGTAGCCCAGATCGGTGGAGATATCCCCACTCCACATGCGGTAGGCCGGGGCGCGGTCAATATTCAATGGTATCAAATCGCCAATCGCATCCGCCACCAGTTCGGCAGCGCGGGCCGTGGCTTCCTCGTCAATTTCATGCCAGGGCATGCGCAGCCGCTCAATATCCGCTTCCTGCCTGAGTGGATAATCCACCTTGAAAGACCCGCCCGGCTCGTCGGAAAAATGGCGTTCGCTGGCAAAACCCCAACCCGTGCAGCGGTAGCGCGCCGGAATGGTGACCCACGGCTCAAAAATCGAATCATCCGCCAGGGTATCCCAAAACAACTGGTAGCGCAGAAAGTTTTCCACCGCGCGCAGTTCGGGGGTCTGGCCGGTCAACTGCGCCTCAGGCATTTCTCTCCAGGCAAAAGCGCGCACGTAGATCAGCGGGCGGGTCCACTTCAGGCTGTTATGCCTGCGCCACAAATTTCGCCGTTCATTTTGCTCGGGCCGCTGGCACACGTCCAGATATCGTTGGGTCAGGTCACGCAGTACTGCGCGTTCATTGGCTTCCATGACAGATGCCTCGTTCAGCAGGTATGGGAAAATCAATCAGAAAACTCTTCAATTATATAGTAAACCCCGTGTTCACAAATGGATCCTTTTCCTTTGCTTATATGCCGCGCGTATAGAAGCGGGACAAGCCAAAAAAGCGGTTGACCGGCTTCTTTCTTCGTGTTAAACTTACCGATTGCAATGACCACGAAAAAAGCGCTGTTGGTAAGTCTGCTCGTATTTCTATTTCTCCTGGGGGTCCAAACACCGCCTGGAGATCAACCGCGTATCGTATTCCCGCTGCCCGGCGCCGCTGTGCAGGGTTCGCTAACCATCACCGGCAGCACAGACCTGCCCGGATTTGAATACGCGGAGCTCTCCTTCAGCTATACCGGTGCCCAGCCCGAAAGCTGGTTCCTGATCCAGCAGTTGCGCGCCCCGGTCAAAGAAGGACCGCTGGCAGTGTGGGATACCACCACCATCGCGGATGGCAATTACCGGCTGCGCCTGCAGGTATTTCTCCTGGGTGGGAAAATTACAGAAGCCTATACCACCGGTTTGCGGGTGCGCAACTACACCCCGCTGGAAACCAGCACCCCCACCAGCATGCAAACCACCGCGGTGATTGCGCTGGCCTCGCCCACCGTGGTGTCCTCCAGCCCCACCCCGCGCCCTACACCCACTCCCCTGCCGCCCAACCCGGCCCAGATAGCGCCGATCAATCTGCTGCTCAGTTTGGGCTGGGGCGTTGGGTCGGCAGTCCTATTCTTCATTGTACTGGCGCTTTACCAGGCCACTCACCATCAGGGAAAACCGCGATGATCTTTGCCAACCAACCGCCCATTGAATCCAACACCTTCTTGCTGGTCGGCCTGGGAAACCCCGGCCGCGAATACCGCGATACCCGTCACAATGTGGGCTTTCAAGCAGTCGATCGTCTGTGCGCTTCCTTTGATATCAAACTAAGCCGCCTGCAGTCCAAAGCGTTAATCGGCACTGGGCTGTGGGATGGCCGCAAAATTGTTCTGGCGAAACCGCAGACCTTTATGAACCTCTCCGGTCAGGCAGTGGCCAGCTTGCTGCGCTTTTATAAAATACCCCTCAGCCAACTATTGGTTTTCCACGATGATATCGACCTGCACGTGGGTACCGTACGCATTCGCCCCGGCGGCGGCTCAGCCGGGCAGCGCGGCCTGGCTTCCATCATTCAGCAGCTCTCCACCCAGGATTTTCCGCGCCTGCGCATCGGCGTAGGCCGCCCGCCGGGCCAGATGGTGGCAGCCGACTATGTGCTTCAGGATTTTTCCAAAGCCGATCTCGAACTGATTGCGGTGGTACTCGACCGCGCAGTGGAGGCGGCGCGGGTGTTTGTGCAAAGCGGGTTGGAAAAAGCCATGAACCAGTACAATGGGCTCGTGCAAAAGGAATAAATCGTGTTAGATTCAATCCGTTCTCTGCCGGCCTACCAGCAGATCTTAGCCAGCCTGGCTGCAC
>Ga0335397_10000839_pt1 | contig 41355 bp, 41 predicted proteins | sample MAT04_FD_205740 | JGI IMG/M metagenome (GOLD analysis project Ga0335397, IMG submission 205740) | Freshwater microbial communities from Lake Fryxell liftoff mats and glacier meltwater in Antarctica - MAT-04 (spades assembly) (version 2) ... | reverse complement strand
TCGATTTCGTCAGGCGCGCATGGCGACCGCACGACGCGGTCCTCGGCCGTGCCGACGGCGTGAAGGGCTACCACGACCTCGCGCGCTATCCGGACGCGAAACAGGTGCCGGGCCTCATCCTCTTCCGCTGGGATGCGCCGCTCTTCTTCGCGAACGCCGACACCTTCCGCGAGCGCATCATCGATCTGGTCGACGACGCGAAGATCCCGCCGAAGTGGGTGGTCGTCGCCGCCGAGCCCGTCACCGACGTCGACACGACCGCGGCCGAGATGCTCGAGGAGCTCGACAAGGAGCTCGCGACGCGCGGGTGCGAGCTCGCCTTCGCCGAGCTGAAGGACCCGGTCAAGGACCGGCTCGAGCGCTACGGCCTTCACAAGCGGATCGGCCGGGAGTTCTTCTTCCCGACCATCGGCGTCGCGGTGCACGCCTTCCTCGAGCGCCACCCCGTGGAGTGGAGCGACTGGGAGGACGAGTCGCCCAAGTAGGCCACGCGAGATCGCATGGGGAGACACGCGGGGGACGGGCGGCAAGCGCTCGCGCGGACCAAAGTTGAGGAGGTGGCGCGTCCGCTCCACCCGACATCATAGGGAGGTGCGTCATGCGTATCGCTCAGCTCGTCCCTGGGTTGCTCGCACTCGTCTTCGGAACGCCGACGGCACAGGCCGAAGAGAACGGCCGCGCTCGGTACTACAGCGGCGCGGAATGGGTGCTCGACGACGACGGAAACCTCCTCGGCTCCAGCGCCGTGCTGATCGAGCGCACGCTGGATATACCGAACAGGGTCCTCCTCACGAACGTCTTGCGCGAATCGCCACGGGACGCATTCCTGCCGGCGCGCAGCGCGACGACGGTGACGCTCATCGGCACGAGCGCGGCGCCGTTCGCGCTCGGAGGCCTGGCCGAACGCGGCGGCGCGCGCGTCGATGTCGACGAGCACGCGGCACGTCAGGTCCTCGTGATCCGAGAGACGATACGCGCCGACGACGGCCACACCGTGCGCGTCCACATCCTCAACGCGACGCCGCTGGCGCCCGACGAGTACGAGGCCCGGGTCACGCGGGTCGCGGCGACGCACTGATCGCGTCGCATCGACTCGCGGGCGCGTGCTCAGCCGCCGAACTTGCGGACCATCTTCACGAGCCCTTCGACGATCTCGGGCTTGTCGTCGAGGTCCGGGCTCGCCGGCATGATGGGGCTCTTGCCGACCGCCGCGCCGCCCATCGTGATCGTCTTGCGGAGCTGCTCGTCGGTCACAGCCGACTGCCAGGCCTTGTCCGAGTAGTTGCGCGGCTTCGGGTTCAGGGCGGCGGACGCGGGGCCGTTCCCCTTCCCTTCGGTGCCGTGACACGCAGCGCAGCGCTCGTTGAAGATGACCTGCGCCTTGTCCATGTCGACCTTGCCGCTGTACGGCGTCGTCGCGCTCGACGGCTCCGGCTCGCGGTTCGACGTGGGCGTCGGCGCCTTGTTGTCGCTCTTGCTGCAGGCAAGGGCAAAGGTGGTGGCGAGGGCGACGGCGACGGCGAGGTGATGCGTCTTCATGATCGATACTCCTGGGAGGATGGGCGGACGTGCGGGCGTTCAGCCCACGAGGTCGGTGGTGGCGAGATGACGGTGCGCGCGCCACATGGCGAACGTGCCGAGGAGCGCGGGCCAGCCCGCGCCGATCGCGAGGCTGAGACCAGCCCCGAGCTTGTTGGCGAGCCAGAACCCGACGGGGCCGAGCACCGAGAGATCCGGATCGACTCCACCGAGGATGGCGATGCGCGCCGCCTCGACGGGGTTCGCTGCCGCGAGGCCGAAGACGACCTCCGGGGCGAGGCGGAAGCGAAGGAGGACACCGACGAGCGCAAAATCGTGGAGCGCGGCAGCAAAGAGCCAGGCGACGAGCGCCATCACCATCGCTCGCTCGGCCGTCCTGGCTCGCGCCGAGATCCAGAAGCCGATCCCGAGGAAGGCCCAGCCGAGCGCCGTCGTGACGAGCAAGCTCCGCGCGACGACGGGCGCGAGCATCGCGTCGTCACCGCCCGTGAAGCGACCGGCGACGAGCGCGCCGAGCAGGAGGACGACGAGCGGCCCGACGACCACGAGGAACCGCGAGGCGACGACCGAGACGAGCCAGTCCGCGCGCCGCACGGGCTGCGACAGCATCAGCTCGAAGAACCCGCTCTGCCGCGCGCGAACGATGGTCTGGCTGGTCGCGACGAGCGCGACGAGCGGGACGGCGAGGACGACGGCGTTGGCGACGTTCAAGACGACGCGCGAGAGGCCGGTGAAGCCGAGCACGCGACTCTCGCGCATCCCGAACCACACGAAGCCGCTGAACACGATGCTGTACACGACGACGGTGAACGCGAGCCAGCGCGAGCGCATCGCCTCGGATAGCTCGAGCCTGAAGAGCGCGCGAGCGGCTGTCATGCTGGCCGTCATCGGGCGCCCCTCTTCTTCTCGAGCACGGCCATGCGCATCGCCTCGAACGGGATGGTCCCGTCCGTGCGGGCCTCGAAGCCGAAGTCCATCGGTGTACGTGCACCTTGCACGTACTTGCCGGTGCGCGCATCGACCCACGTGCCGCTCGTCGACTCGCGCGCCCAGGAGTGCGAAGAGGGGTTGCGCCCCTCCATGAAGAGGACCATGCAGCCGAGGTCGTCGAAGAAGCGGTGCTCGCCGTTCTCGTCGACGAGCTGCGCCGCGTAGCGCTTGTCGGTCACCAGCATCTTGCAGTGGGCGCAGGGCTCCTTGCCCCAGACCGGCTCGGTCGCCGCGCCGGTCTGCTTGCAGGCGACGACGGCGAGCGCCGCGGCCATGAGAGCCAGCGCGTTGCGCCGGGAGAGCGTTCGTGCGGGAGTCATGCGACCACCTTCAGGTACGGGGCCGTCTTCGTGTAGAGGTCCTCGAGCGGAGTCACGCTGAGATCGGCGATGTCGTCGCCGATGTCGCCGAGCGCGCGCGTCACCAGCGCCACCTTCTCGTTCTGCGCGAGGTTCGCCCCGAAGCGGCGTGTTCCGCAGGGCTCGAAGCCTCGTGCGCGGAGCAGCTCCTCGGCGGAGCGGGCGCCCTCGCGAAGGGCGATCTCCACGCGGAACGCCCGCAGGTCGCGAAGGAGGTCCTCGAGCGGAGCATCGCGCACCACCTTGCCGTCACCGAGCTCGACGACACGCCGGACGAGCTGGCGAACCTCCTCGATCCGGTGCGAGCAGAGGATGACGATGCCGGTCTTCTTCCGCTCGGAGAGCTGCTCGAAGAAGCTGGCGCGCGCTTCGCCGTCGAGGTTCGCGGTCGGCTCGTCACAGACGAGCACCGGCGCGTCGCTGGCGAGCGCCATCGCCGCGAGCAGCTTCTGCTTCATTCCGCCCGAGAGCTCGCTGAAGCGCTTGCCGCGCGCCGCGACCGTGTCGAGCCCCAGGCGCTCGGCCCGCTCCCAGGTCGCGCTCTCGGCCTTGCCGCGCAGCGCCGAGCACGCGCGTACCACCTCGCGAACGGGCGCGTCGATCGGGGGCGCGATCTGCGGGATGTACGCGACGCTCCTCAGCGCGACCTCGGGCTCGCGCGCGACGTCGACGCCGCCGATCGTGATGACGCCCTCGACGCGGACGAGGCCGAGCAGCGCGCGCAGCAGGGTCGTCTTGCCGGAGCCGTTGGAGCCGACGAAGGCGACCTGCTCGCCGCTGCCGATGGTGAGCGTGACGCCGTCGAGCGCGGTGACTCGCCCGAAGCGCTTCGTGACCTGTGCGACCGTGATCATCGAGTCCTCGTTGCGGGAGTGGGCATCGGGAGCACGGGCCTCCGCGCGAGCGGCGCGGGGTCGACCATGAGCTTGTGGCTCGCGAGCATGGGCATGGCGCGAGCGACGACGTCGACGAGGCCCATCGCCGCCGTGCCGTGGAAGAACTTGAGCGCGGGGCGAGACTCGGTGAGCTCGCTCGAGAGCGCCTTCACCTCGTAGGCCACGTCGCCGACGCCGTCCTTGTCGAGGTCGTAGCCCTCGTAGTCGGAGTAGCGATTGCCGAGCATCTTGACGAACAGCGCGTCGCTGCCGCCGTCGACCTCGATCATGACGGCGTTCTGGTGGAAATCGTTGCCGCGGAACGTCAGACCCGACTCCGACGTGTTGAGTCGCACCGCGACGTCGTTCAGCGCGACGAAGTTGTCGTCGTACCCGACCGGGTCGGCCGCGGTGCGCGGCGTGTTGTCGAGATAGGTACCGACCGTGTTCGCGATGATCCAGTTGCCCTTCACCTGCACGGCGTCGCTGTCCTTGAAGCCGAGGCCGATTCCGGCCGCGCCCCGGGCGCCGGCGAGGACGTTGTGATCGACGCGAAGGCGCATGCTGTACATGACGAAGATGCCGACCACGTTCTTCTCGAAGCGGCTGCGCCGCACGACCGAGTCGTGCGCGTACATGAAGTGGGCGCCGTAGCGGCCGCCGGTGACGAAGTTGTCCTCGAGGGTCGCGCGCCGCGTGTACCAGACCACGAGATCACGCGCGTGCTCGATGACACAGCCGCGCACCACCGAGTCGTTGGCCTCCCAGAGCTTGACGCCGTCGCCGCGGAGCTCGGTGTCGCCACCGAAGCCGACGATGTGCGTGCGCTCGACCGTGCAGCGCTTGCAGGCCTCGAGCGAGACGCCGAAGAGCGTGTCGTGGACGTCGACGTCGGCGACGCGAACGCGCTCGCCCGTCGCCTTCACGCCGGAGTCCTCGGCGGTGTTCCGGTGGCCGGAGTGAGTCACCGCGACGTTCTCCAGCGTGACGTCCTTCGCGTCGATGGTCACGACCGTCGTGACGCCGCTCCCCTCGAGCACCGTGCCGCGGCTCCCGCGAATGGCGACCGGGCGCTTGATGGTCAGATCCCCGTGGTAGAGGCGCGGGAGGAGCTCGATGTCCGAGGGGCCGGCGGCATCGCCGACGAACGCGGCGAGCTCCTCGAACGTGTGCGCGACGGCGGCGCCGGCGAGCGGTTGGCGGTCACGAGGTCCAACCTGCGAGGCCGCCCTGGCGACGTCCGTGCTCTGGGGCACGGCGACCTCCGACGTGCCGGCCGCGCTCGCGAGGCTCACGCCGAGCACCATGATGGGCGCGGCGACGAGCACGAGGGCGAGGGCGCACGCGCGGCGGTCGGGGCGGCTCATGTGGCCTTCCCGTCCGGGAGCACCATGAGGCGCGGGCAGACCGTGCTGCAGGTACCGGCGTGAGAGCAGTGGGCGCAGACGCGCGAGCGCAGATAGGTGGCGACGAGCGCGCAGGCCACTCCTGAGAGGGCCAGCCAGAAGCCGAGCGCCGGGCTCGCGAAGGTCTCGAACTGCCCGATCTGTCCGTTGCCGAACATCTGCGGGGTGAAGGCGCCGATGTGGAGCGGAGCCTTCGGGTCGAGCTGATGGCCGAACGTGTAGAGCCAGTAGAAGCTGTCGGCGAGGAAGCCGAGGGGGAAGGCGAGCGCCGGGATGGCGACCAGCTTGTTGAGCTTCTTCCCGGCCACGGCGAGCATCACGAGCGTCAGCACGGCGACGAACGCGACGCCGTAGCCGGCGAGGTGACGCTCCATCGATGCAGCCCCCGCGAGGTGCTTCATCCCGATGTAGTGGTTGAGCAGATCGATCTCCGAGACGTCGCCGCCCATCCCCGTGAGGGAGATGACGAGCGTGAGCCCCTGCGGATACTGCGGCGCGTAGAGGGAGAACTTCCACCACGGGAGGAAGAACGAGCCCACGAAGAGGGCGACGGAGACGGCGCCCGCGAGGAGGACTGGGCCGCGCGCCCAGTCCCAGGCCGGCTTGGCCGCGGAGGCATCCTTTTCCACGATCGCGAGATGTACGTGTCCGCCTTCGCGTCGTGTCTTGGTCGCTTCCGTCATGGTCATACCTTCCTTGCTTCGTTCCCCCCCGACAGCGGTGACTACTTGCGCTTCGGCTTGACGAGGAAGTAGCCCGCCATCTCGAGGTGGAGCGCCGAGCAGAACTCGGTGCAGTACATGGGGTAGGTGCCCGGCATGTCGGCCTTGAACGAGATGTTCTCGTTCTTGCCGGCCTCGAGGCTGACGTTGATGTTGTACATGTCGATCGTGAAGCCGTGCGTCTGGTCCTCGGCGGACTCGATGCTCGTCACGTGGATGGTGACATCGTCCCCTTCCTCGACCTCGATCTGATCCGGCGTGAAGTGGCTCCGGATCGCGGTCATGAAGACCTCGACCTTGTTGCCGTTGCGCACGATGCGCTCCTTGCCGCCCTCGGCGCGAAGCGGGTCCTGCTCGCCGGTGATCCCGTTCGTCCCCGGCTTGTAGACCTTGATCGGCTTGATCTTGTCGGCCTTGATCATCTGCGAGTAGTGCGGCTCGGCGTTGCCGAGCGGCATGTCCGAGAGCTTGCGCATCTTGTCGCCGGCGATGTCGATGAGCTGGAAGTTCTGCGGATAGAGCGGCCCCACCGGGAGGAACCGATCCATCGACATCTTGTTCATCGCGACGACGTACTTGCCGTCGGGGCTGACGGTGTCGCCCTCGGCCGAGAGGATGTGGCCGATGTTGTACTGGACCTTCAGCTTCTCGACCGGCTTCTTGAAGTCCCTGTAGGACCACTTCGCGACCGCGCTCTCGATGAAGAGCGAGGTGTACGCGTCGCCGTTGGCGCCGAAGACGGTGTGGAGCGGTCCGAGTCCGATCTCGACCTGCCCGGAGATCGCCTCCTTGAAGGCCATGATGCCGAGGCCGTACGGGTCCTTGCCCTCGAACTTCTTCTCGCCGATGAGGGCCTTCATCTTCGCGAAATCGTAGATGGTCGTGTGCGTGTCGAGCTTGCCGCCGACGACGATGCTCTTGCCGTCCGGCGTGACGTCGCAGCCGTGCGGGCTCTTCGGCTCGCCGACGAGCGAGAGCACTCCCTCGGGACCGCTCACGTCCATCATGAGGACGCGCATGCCGGCGATCGTCTTCGTCTTGCCCGCGTTGACCAGCTCCTCGGCCTTCTTCCAGTTGATGACGTGGAGGTAGTCCATGTCGTTCTGGCTAGCGCCGGACTCGATCGGGGGCTTGCCGTCCAGCGTTCCGCCGATGGCCATCTCGGTGTTGAACGAGTTGATGAACGCCCAGCCGTCGCTGTCGACCTTGCCGGCGTCGGCGAGGTCCTGCGTGTAGGGCGGGAGCTCCATCGCCCAGCTCTTCGAGGGATCGATGCGGCCCTTGCTGCGATCGAACTTCCAGAAGATGGCGACGCCGCGGTACTTGTCCTTGTACTGCGCGAGGGGCGCGTAGTCGCGGCCGAGCGGCGCGGGGTACTGGCTCGTCTCGATGACGTAGTCGGTGTCGGGCGTGACGAACGCGCCGCCGTGGTCGCTCGCGGCGAGCGGGTTGGGGACGATCTGCTTCGTCGTGAAGTCCTTGAGGTCGACGACCGCGACGCGCGCATTCGCCTTGTCGTTCACGAAGAGATACTGGCCGTCGTAGTCACCCTTCGTCTCGGAGAGATTCGGGTGGTGCATGTCGGCCCAGCGGATCTTGTGGGTTCCCTGGTTGCCGCCCTCGAGGACCTTGTCGCTGTCGCCGCCGAAGCCGTAGCCCTGCCAGGACTCCGGCGTGAAGACGCCGATCACCTTGAGCATGCGCATCGACGGAACGCCGATGACGTCGACGTTGCCCGACTGTCCGCCCGACGCGAAGATGTAATACTCATCCATCTTGCCGCTCGGCACGTAGGTCTTGAGCGCGCCTTCGACGTCCGCCTCGCTCAACCCTCGCGCCTTCATCAGCTCGGCGATGGAGGCGGATGCCCCGAGGTTTCCGGTGGCCGCGGCCTCCTGCTTCGCGTCGTGCTTGTTCTCGCAGCCGACGAAAGCGGCCAGGGCGAGCCCTGCAGCCAAGATCGACGACCCGAAGATCGTTCGTGCGCGCATGTGAATGCAATCTCCTGTGCGACGAGGCGGTCGCCGCCTCGCTGCTGCACCGGCGTTGTGCAAGCGAGGAACCACAGCGGCCAAGCCGGCGACTCTCGAATACGAGAGGGAGCACGCGCGGTCTTTCCCGAGAGAGCCGCTCGGAGGGAAGCACTACCGACCGATCCGCGACTCTCGAAATCGAGAGCCCGGCTCGCGCACGACCTGCACTCCCCCGCATGCAGTGCGTGACACGAGGAAACTTCCCATGAATCACCGTCCTTTCTCGGGGGCACGCTGCCTGCACGTGGCGGCGCGATGGCCGAGACGAGCACCCGACAGCCCGCGGCTGAACCGCTGCCGCCCCCGGTGCACGCGTTCTGGCGTGATCTCTGGGCGCGTACCGCCGTCGAGGGAGCGGCGCTCGTGCTCCTCTACTTCGTCGCGTGGAACGTGGCCGAGAACTCGCTCCTCGCCGCCGTCGCGACCGCCCACCAGCAACCGTTCTATCTCGTGCGAGGTGTCGGCGCCGCGCTGATGCTCGGGACGTGGTCGTTCCTCCGCATCCGGCGGGCTCGCCTCGCCTCCGACGCCCAGGCGCACGAGCACATGGGGCGGCTCGAGGAGCGCGTGCGCGAGCGGAGCCGCGAGCTCGAGAAGGCCCGCGCGTTCACCGAGCTCCTCTTCGCCTCGCTCCGCGAGCGGATCGACGTGTTCGATCACGACGGCCATCTCGTCAAGGCGAACCACGTCGAGGGCGACGCCGAGCTCGACGCCGCCGGGCGAGTCTGGGAGCTCGAGCGGATCCCCATCCCCGGCAAGGACGGCGGAGCGACGTTCGTCATCGAGGTGCGACGCGACGTCACGCAGCAGCGGAACCTCGAGGCGCAGGTCCGGCACCAGGAGAAGATGGCCGGGCTCGGCATGCTCACCGCCGGGTTTGCGCACGACCTCGGCAACCCCCTCGCCTCCCTCAGCACCGAGCTCGAGATGCTCGAGGGGGAGGACAATCTCACCCAGATCCGCGAGTCGCTCGGTGTCCTCCGCCGTCAGGTCGCGCGCATGAGCCGCACGCTCCGCGAGATGGTCGACTTCGCTCGCCGTCGGCGCGACGAGATCTCCGATGTGTCGATCGCCGCCGCCGTCTCGGACTCGGCACGCCTCGTTCATCACGACCCGCGGTGGAAGAACGTCGCCCTCGAGATCGACGTCCCGAGCGATCTGCCGCCCGTCCACATGGTGGAGGACCACCTCGTCCTCGTCCTCGTGAACCTGATGCTCAACGCGGCGGACGCGATGTCCGACGGCGGCGCGCTCTGCGTGACGGCGAAGCGGGTCGGGGTCACCGACATCGAGCTCCGCGTTCGTGACACGGGCGCCGGCATGACCGCCGACGTCCTCGCCCGCGCGAAGGCGCCGCTCTTCACGACCAAGGGCGACACGCGAGGCACGGGCCTCGGCCTCGCCGTGTGCGACGGCATCGTGCGCGCGGTCGGCGGAACGCTCGACATCACGAGCCATCCGGGGGCCGGCACCGAGGTCGTCATCCGCATGCCCGCAAAGGTGGCTTCCGATGGCTGAGCGCATCCTCATCGTCGAGGACGAGTCGACCCTGCGGACGAACATCGCCCGCTACCTGTCGCGCGCCGGCTACAACGTGAGCTCGGTCGAGACCGGGCGCGCCGCGATCGCCGAGCTCGACCGCTCGACGTTCGACCTCGTGATCACCGACCTCCGCCTGCCGGACATCGACGGCCTCGCGGTGCTCGACCACGTGCGCGTGACCTCGCCCGAGAGCTTCGTCCTCATCATGACGGCGTACGCGTCGATCGAATCGGCCGTCGAGGCCCTCCGCCGCGGCGCGCACGACTACGTCCTCAAGCCGATGTCGCTCGCCGACCTCCAGTCGAAGGTCGAGCACATCGCGCGCTACCATCGCTTGAACCGCGAGAACGCTCGTCTCCGCACGCTCGTGCGCGGCGACAGCGACGCGATGACGCTGCTCCGCAAGGGCGGGCGCGCGATGACCGACCTCTGCGACATGATCGAGAAGGTCGCAGCGTCGACCGCGAACGTCCTCCTGCTCGGCGAGAGCGGCACGGGCAAGGAGCTCGTCGCGCGCGCGGTCCACGAGCGCTCGGAGCGCGCCTCCGGGCCGTTCGTCACCATGAACGTGAGCGCCGTCCCCGACTCGCTCGTCGAGAGCTACCTCTTCGGGCACGAGCGCGGCGCCTTCGCCGGCGCCGACCAGGCACGTGAGGGGCTCTTCCGCGCGGCGACCGGCGGGACGCTCTTCCTCGACGAGGTCGGAGAGCTCCCTCTCCCGCTCCAGGCGAAGCTGCTCCGCGCGGTCGAGAGCAAGGAGGTCCTCCCCGTCGGCGCCGACCGAGCCATCCACGTCGACACGCGCATCGTGGCCGCCACCCACTGCGATCTGCCCGCGATGGTCGCGGACGGCCGCTTCCGGCAGGACCTCCTCTACCGCCTGCAGGTCGTCGAGCTGCGCGTGCCCGCGCTCCGCGACCGCAAGGGCGACGTCGCCCAGCTCGCCAAGCACTTCGTCGAGATGCACGCGAGGGCGCAGCGCAAGCCCGTGCGAGCGATAGCCCCCGAGGCGATGACCCTCCTCTCTACCTACGGATGGCCCGGCAACGTCCGCGAGCTGTCGAACGTCATCGAGCGTGCCGTCATCCTCTCCTCCGGCGACGCGCTCACCCCGGTCGACCTCCCCGCGGAGCTCGCGGCGGCGCGCGCGCGCGCCGCCGAGGAGGGACACGACGACGGTGCTCATCGGCCGAGGACGCCCGCGGCCGCCGCGCTCACCACCGACGCGGCCTGCAATCTCGAGGGCGCGACGGTCGCCTTCCATCGCGACCACATCGCGCGCGTCATCGACCGCGCGGGCGGCAATCGCGAGGCCGCCGCCAAGCTGCTCGGGCTCTCGCCCGCGACCTTCTATCGGTATCTGCAGAAGGTCGGCCTCAAGGGGTACCAGGCAGAAACCTGACCAGCCACCGCCACTCGCATCGGAGAAGACAGATGAAAAGCCAGATCATGACCGCGGTCCTCGCCACGCTGCTCGCGACCCTCCCGGCCTGCGACAAGAGCGCGGACGGTGGGACGGTGACGACGACCACGCGCGCGACCGGCGCCGCCGCGCCTGCCGAGGCGACGCCGACCGCCGATCCCGCGCTCGTCATTCCCGAGAACGGACCGAAGAACATCGTCCACGTCGCGGTCGGCTCGAAGGACCACACGACGCTCGTCGCCGCGCTGAAGGCCGCGGACTACGTCGACTCGCTCACCAACCCCGGGCCGTTCACGGTCTTCGCACCGACGAACGCGGCGTTCGACAAGCTCCCGAAGGGCACCGTCGAGGGCCTCGTGAAGCCGGAAAAGAAGGCGGATCTGACCGAGATCCTGAAGTACCACGTGGCCGTCTCCATCTATCAACAGAAGGACCTCAAGGACGGCATGGTCCTCGCGATGGCGAACGGTGCGAAGGTGAAGCTCGCGGTGAAGGACGGCAAGGTCACGGTCAACGGTGCGAACATCATCGCGTCCGTCCCCGCGTCGAACGGCATCGTTCATGTCATCGACGGCGTGCTGCTCCCGCCGGCGAAGTGATTCTCCTGAACGGTCACCCGGTCAGCTGCTCGGCTCCGTAGTCGTAGAGCCAGCCGAGCAGCGAGAGCTGGCGCTCCTCGCGCGACATGCCCTCGAGGAGGCCCACGAGGAGCCTGGAGGCTTCGTGAGTGAGCTCGAGGTCGTCCGTCGCGGCGGCCTCGGTCATCCGGCTGATCGCGCGGAGCCGCTGGCGTTGCTCGGTGTGCTCGGTGAGCATGGCCGCCTCTCGGCACGGCCCCCACGCGTCGACCTCGCGCACCCAGGGCGCGAGCCTCAGCTCCTCGAACTCGAGGTGGGCCTCGATGAGCGCCGCGAGCCGGAGGAGCGAGACACGCAGGTGCGTCGCGGCGAGCGGCGATGCCGTGGGGCCGCCGAGCCCGTCGAGGTCCCGCAGGCGCGTGCGGATCTCCGCGTGTTGCGAGAGCACCATCGCGCTCACGTCGCCGAAGTGTTCGCTCGAGCTTCCCATGGTGGCCTCCCCGCGGGTGTCCTCGGGGAGCAGCAAGAATGACGCCGCACCGCTGCGCCGGCGCGCCTCCGGCACTTACGCGGGCTTACCGCGCCACTCGGGTGCACGCCGTGCGCAGGAGGCGAGCCGCTTGCAGCATCACCCCGCACGATCGAGCGGCGCGACGCACCTGCCACAGTCGTCCGCGCAGCTCAGCACCTCCCGCACCACCGCGAGCATCTCTTCCGGGGTGAACGGCTTCTGGATGAACGCCACGCCGGCCGGGAGGAGCTCGCGCTGCTCGACCTCGGCGGGAGTGTGGCCAGACATGCAGACTACACGCATATCGGGTCGGACCTCCGAGAGCCGTCGAGCAAGGAGCCGGCCGCTCATCCGAGGCATCACGACGTCGGTGAGCAGCACGTGGATGGGGCGCTCGAGCTGCTCGCAGATGAGGAGCGCCTCGCCGCCGTTCGCCGCCTCGATCACGTCGTAGCCGTTCCGCCGGAGGATCGTCCGTGCGATGCCTCGGACCTGCTCGTCGTCCTCGACCAGCAGCACCGTCTCGGTGCCCTTCAGGGACGAGGAGGAAGGCAGCGCTGGCGGGAGCCCCGGTGCCTCCTCGTGGACGCGCGGGAGATAGACCGCGAACGTCGTGCCCTTGCCGAGCTCGCTCTCGACCTCGATGGTGCCGCCGCTCTGCTGGACGATGCCGAAGACCCGGCATCGCGTCGCGCGCGTTGACGGCGAGGTTCATGATGATCTGCTCGAGCTGCGACGGGTCGGCGTTCACCGCCGCGGAGAGCTCGGGCGTATGCAGGAGCAGCGCCACGTCGTCGCCGACGAGGCGATTGAGCATCTTCTCGAGGTCGCCCACGAGCCCCGTGACCTCGACGAGCCTCGGGCGCAGGACCTGCTGGCGGCTGAACGCCAGGAGCTGGCGGGTGAGGTGCTGACGCAGGTCGTGAAGGCGGTCTTGCTGAAGCGGGGATGGATCTGAGATCGGCCACGTTTCACGCGTGGCGCGCGTGGTCGCCGCCGCCCGTGCCGCTTCCCATCACCGGCGCCTGCAGCGCGACCCACCTCGCGACGTCGCGTTCGTAGAGCATGCCGACCAGCGTGCCCTCCTCGTCGAGGACCGGTAGGCCGCCGACGCCGGCGGTGGCCATCTTGCGGACGGCCTCGAACGCCGGCTCCTCGACGGTGAGCTTCGCGAGGTCCTTCACGGGGACCATGATCTCGCGCGCGGCGTGGTCGTCCCACTGCTCGCGCGGCACCCGTGCGAGGTCCTCGAGCGAGACGACGCCCGCGAATTTGTCGAAGTGGAACACGGCGAGAGCTCCCTCGTCGCCGCGGACGAACCACCGCTCGACGAGCGAACGGAGCGAGGCGTTCGCCGGTACGGTCTCGCCCGTCGTGCGCATCAGCTCGCCGACGCGGATCCCCTCGAGCGCGTTCGCCACGTCCGAGCCGGCCTGGTGCTGCGTCGCCGCGCCGCGAAGGAACATGCCGATGAGCGCGAGCCAGAGGCCGGAGCCGAAGCCGGTCCCGAAGAACGGAATGCGCAGCCCGAGGGCCATGGCTCCGCCGGCCACCATGAACGCGACGCCGACGGCACGGCCCACCGCGGTCGACCAGCGCGTCGCCTTGCGGAGGTTGCCGGTCGACCGCCAGAGCACAGCGCGAAGGATGCGCCCACCGTCGAGCGGGAACCCCGGGATCAGGTTGAACAGACCGACGACGATGTTCACGGGGCCGAGCCAGACGAGCAGCGTCGAGAGCGGGCTCATGCGCGCCATCGCTGCCGCGGCATCGACGCCGGGCGCCCTCGGGTCGAACCCGGCACCGGTCACGAGCGCGGCGAGCGCGAGCATCGACACACCGAGGGCGACGCTCGCGATGGGGCCGACGATCGCGATGAGCAGCTCGGCCCCCGCGGTCGGCGGCTCGCGCTCCATGTTCGAGACGCCGCCGAACATGTGCAGCGTGATGTCGCGGACGGGAACGCCGTAGAGCTTCGCGACCAGCGCGTGCGCGAGCTCGTGCAGCAGGATGGATCCGAAGAACGCGAGGCCGGCGACGAGCGCCACGGCGACCGACGTGCGTGTCGCCCAGATCGGATGCCAGGCCTGGAACACCGACGTGAGGCTCCAGACGACGAGCGCGAAGATGAACAGCCAGCTCAGGTCGAGCTTGAGCTCGATCCCGAAGAGGCGACCGACAGGGATGGCTTTGCGCGTACGCATCGAGGGCTCCTTGCCTTCGACAACGTGCGAACGCCCCAGCCTCATGCCAGGGCAAGATCGAAGAATTGACGCACGGCGACCGCGTGACCAAACCTCCACACCGAGGCTCGGAGCCTCGGTGTCAACCGATGCCGGCGACGCCCAGGAGACGGCCGATGAGCGCGGTCGTGGCCATGGCCGCGCCTCCGCCGAGCATCACGCGGAGCGTGGCGCGGCCCATCGGTGCGCCGCCGAGCTTGCCGCCGAGCGCCCCGAGCACTCCGAGGCTGAGCAGGCTCACGAGCGCCATGGCGTGGATTCGCAACGACGCCGGGGCGACGACGAGCGCGAGGACCGGCACGAGCGCGAGGACCGCGAAGCTCGCGGCCGAGACGAGCGCGGCCTGGAGCGGACGCGCGAGGCTCCGGTCGTCGAGCCCGAGCTCATCGCGCATGTGCGAATGCAGTCGATTTCCGGCTTGGCTCAGCTGCACGGCCACCTTCATCGCGAGGTCGGCATCGAGCCCACGCTTTCGATAGATCCCCGCCAGCTCCTCGAGCTCGCCCTTCGGGTCGGCGGTGAGCTCGTGGCCCTCGCGGCGGATGTCGGCCTGCTCGGCATCCCGCTGCGAGCTCACGGAGACGTACTCCCCTGCGGCCATCGACAGAGCTCCGGCGACGAGCCCGGCGATGCCCGCAACGAGCGTCGCCTCCTTCGTCGCCGCGGCCGCGGCCACGCCGATCATCAAGCTGGCCGTGGAGACGACCCCATCGTCGGCGCCGAGAACGGCCGCGCGGAGCCAACCGCCACGGCCGTTGAAGTGTCCTTCGCGATGAGCTCTCACCGCCCTCGGTTTTGTCACTTCGCGAGGCGCGTCTGCAGCAGCTCGGCCAGGGCACGACAGACGTCGACCGTGGTGAAGATGCCGACGACCTTCTCGTTCTGCATGATGACCGCAGAGCCGTACTTGTGCTCGCCCATGGTCGAGACGACCTCGTCGAGCGGGGTGTCGGGGCCGGCCGAGTAGATGACGGTCGACATCGCGTCCTCGACCTTCACCTGCGTGGGGTCGACACCCGCGAGCGACTCGACGAGACGGAGGTCGCGATCGGTCAGCAGCCCGACGAGCTTGCCGCCGTGGAGCACCGGGAGGTGACGGATGGCGTGCTCGTGCATCATCGAATGCGCCTTCGACAGCGGCTGTTCGACGCCGATCGAGTGCGGCGAGGTCGTCATGTATTTCTGGATGGTCGGGATCGGTTTCGACATGATGGTCCCTCTGAGCGCATGCGGCGTGCCACGCCGGTCCATCGACGTTTCCAGCGCAAACCGCGCGGCGGGCTGCCTGGTGCGCGCACGCGGTGCGTGAGCGCGCAAGCGGTGCAGCTCGGGCCTGCGCTACGAAGCCGAGCTGATCGGGAACGTGAGCCGGAAGCGCGTCCCCTTGCCCGGCGCGGTCTCGAGCGCGATCGTGCCGCTGTAGCGCTGGACGGTCGCGTACACCATCGCGAGCCCGAGGCCGGTCCCTTCGCTGCCCTTCGTGGTGAAGAACGGCTCGAACACGCGCTTCTCGACGTCGGGCGTCATTCCCGGCCCGTCGTCGGCGACCTCGACGAAGACGTTGGCCCCCTCCTCACCGCTCCGCAGGGTGACGGTCTTGCCGATGTCCCCCGCGGCGTCGATCGCGTTCACGACGAGGTTCACGAGCGCGCTCACGAGCTCGCCTCCGTCGGCGAGGATGACCGGCACCGCGCCGAGCTCCTCGACGAGGTGGAGCACGTGTCCCGTCGCGGCCATGCGTGGCCGGGCGATCCCGATCGCCTCACGGGCGAGCCTCGAGAGGTCGACCAGCTCGGCCTTCGACTCCTTCGACTGCCGGCTGTACGAGCGAAGGCGCTCGACCGTCTCCACACCGCGGCGCACGACCTGCCTCATCTCGGCGATGCTCTCGCGTGCCTCCGCCACGTCGCCGCGCACGATGGCGCGGTCGGCGACCTGCAGATGGAGCGAGAGCGGGTTGAGGATGTTCTTGAGGTCGTGCGAGACGCCCGCCGCCATCTGCCCGAGCGCGCGAAGCTTCTCCGTCTGCGCGAGGACGTCGTGCGACGCGCGCAGGTCGGCGTACGATTTCTCGAGCTTCTCGAGCTGGAGGGCCGACTCCATGACGGTCGCGGCGAGATCGATGAGCCCGTCGGCCAGCGGGAGCGCGTGGTTGCGCGTCGACCCCGCACGAAAGAGCATCACCACGGTGCCGAACAGGTTGCCCGAGGCCACGAGGGGCCGGGTCTCCGTGCGCTCGAACGTGAGCCCGCACTTGCCGGCGATCGCTCGACCGAGCTCGGCGCCGGTCGCGTCCGGATCCGGGACGAGCTGGAGGACCGCCTCCGGGAGGCCCCGGACGACCGCGACGCGCGCGCCGCCTCCCGCACCGGAGATCTCGACCACGCAGACCCCGTCCGCGCCGACGTGCTCGCGGAGCGCCTCGGCCAGGAGCGGCAGGATCTCCTGCGGGGCCGCCGCGTCGGAGACGACCCGCGCAAACCTGACGAGGGCGTCGATTGCGCGGTCGCTGTCCATCCGATCCAAGTTGCATGATATCTAGCTGCTAAACTGCGACGCAAGCCTGGAGCCCAGGAAGACACGCATGGACCACCGGAAGTACATGACCATCCTGAAGCTCGACGACGCGGCCATCGCCAGTCGCCGTGCCTTCTTTTCCATCTCGGACGACGATCTCGCGCGCCTCGCGTCGCTGCGTCCCCTCGCGGAGAAGGTCACCGACGCGATCGTCGAGGGCTTCTACGCGCTGCTCCTCGGCCACCCCGAGACCCGCAAGTTCTTCAGCGATGAGGCGACCATCCGCCGCGTCAAGCGCACCCAGCGCGAGTACTTCATGGGCCTCTTCTCGGGCCGCTGCGACCTCGCGTACGTCGAGGATCGGCTGCGCGTCGGCGCGATGCACGAGCGCATCGGCCTCGCCCCGACCTGGTACCTCGGCGCCTACCGCCAGTACCTCCAGCTGATCCGCGACCACTTCGACGCCGAGATCAAGGACCCGGCGCAGTCGCGCGAGGCCTTCTTCAGCGTGCAGCGGATCGTGTTCTTCGATGTCGCCCTCGCCATCGACACGTACATCGCTGCGAATCTCGAGGCGCTCGGGCGCCACCAGGCGGCGATCCGGGAGCTGTCGACGCCCGTGATCCGGGTCCACGACCGCGTCCTCCTCCTCCCCCTCATCGGCGCGGTCGACAGCCACCGCGCCCAGCAGATCATGGAGAGCGTGCTCACCCATGTCGTCGAGGCGCAGGCCCGCTGCATCATCATCGACATCGCCGGCGTGCCCGTGGTCGACACGCGCGTCGCCGACCACCTCCTGAAGACCGCCGCCGCCGTACGCCTCCTCGGCGCCGAGGTGGTCCTCACGGGCATCACCGCCCAGGTCGCGCGCACGATGGTGCAGCTCGGCCTCGACGTCTCGTCGATGCACACCGTCAGCCGCCTCTCCGACGGCATCGAGCTCGCGCTCGGCATGGTCGGCAAATCGATCACGAACAAGGGCTCATGAGCGTCCACGGCCCGATCCCGATCCTGCGCATCGGCTCGACGCTCCTCGTCAGCATCCAGCTCGAGCTGCGCGACGCCGTGGCTGACGCCTTCCAGGCCGACGTGCTCTCGGCAATCGAGAAGCGCGGAACGACCGGCCTCGTCGTGGACATCAGCGGCCTCGACATGGTCGACACGTACGTCGCGCGGATCCTCGCGGAGACCGGCCGCATGGCGAAGCTCATGGGGACGAGCACGGTGCTCGTCGGGATGCGCCCGGAGGTCGCGGCGACCCTGGTGCGCATGGGCTACGGGATGGAGGGCGTACGCACCGCGCTCGACCTCGACGCGGGGCTGGCCCTCCTCGGGCACGTCATCGCGCAGCGGAAGTAGCGCCCCATGATCCAGGTCGGCGCCACCCACCAGATCCCCATCGAGAACGCGGACGACATCATCCGCGTCCGCCGGCGCGTCCGCGACATCGCCGAGGTGAAGAAGTTCGACTCCTTCGCGACCGCGGCCATCACGACCGCGACCTCCGAGCTCGCGCGGAACGCCCTCGTCCACGGTGGCAAGGGCATTGCTTGCATCGAGGAGGTGACCGACGGCTACCGACTCGGGATCCGCATCGTGTTCGAGGATCACGGTCCTGGGATCGACGACATCCCGCGTGTCCTCGCCGGCGGCTACACCACCGCCCGCTCGATGGGCCTCGGGCTGTCGGGGAGCAAGCGCCTGGTCGACGACTTCGAGCTCGAGTCCACCCCGGGGGCAGGCACGAAGGTCACGGTGACGAAGTGGAAGCGTTTCTGATCGACGAGTGGCTCGGCTCGGCAGAGACCCTTCCGATCCACGACGAGGCGTCCGTCTCCATGGCGCGCCAGCAGGCACGCCTCGTCGCCACCGCACAGCAGCTCGGCAGCGTCGACGCCGAGCGCCTCGCCACCATCGCGAGCGAGCTCGGGCACAACCAGCTGAAGCACGCGAGGCGCGGCCAGATCGCGATCCTTCCGATCACGCGGGGCTCGCACCGCGGGGTCGAGATCGTCGCCGCCGACGAGGGTGAAGGCATCCCCGACCCGACCCGCGCGCTCGAGGGGGTCCCCCGCGTCGCAGGGAGCATGGGCGTCGGCCTCTCCACGGCGCACCGCATGTCCGACGAGATCGACTTCGACGTTCGGCTCCGCGAGGGCACGTGCATCCGCGCGCGCGTCTGGGAGGCCGACACGCCGAGGCGCCGCCACGTCGGCGTGTTCGCGCGGCCGTACCGCGACGAGCCGCGGAGCGGCGACCACGCATGCGTCTTCCGTGACGACACGCGGCTGCTCATCGGCATCTGTGACGGCCTCGGGCACGGGACCGAGGCGAGAGCGGCCGCCGGCGCGGCGATGCGCGTGTTCGCCCGGAATCGCACGGCCTCGCCGCTCGCCATCATCGAGGAGTGTCACAAGGCTCTCGGCCACACCCGCGGCGCCGTGATGGCGATCGCTTCGCTCCGAGAGCGCGAGGCGTCCACGATGGACCTCGCCGCGGTCGGCAACATCACCGTCGAGCTCGTGCACCCGCGCGCGGCCCATCGCTTCGGGGCGACGTCGTTCGTCGTCGGGGCTCAGCAGCGCACCTGGCGCGCGAACGTCGAGACCGCGACGCTCGCGCGCGACGACCTCTTCGTCGCGTTCACCGACGGCGTGACCTCGCGCGCATCGCTCAGCGACGAGCTCATGCTCCAGCGCGAGCACCCCATCGTCATCGCGCAGTATCTCGTCGAACACTTCGGTCGCGAGGACGACGACGTCCTCGCGGTCGTGGCGAAGTAGCCGCTCCGCCGGTCAGGGGCGGAGCAGCATCGTCCCCTCGGCGAAGCCCTGCGGCACCTCGTAGTGGAGGCGGCCGTGCGAGTGGTGGATGCTGTGGCGTGCGCACCAGAGCTGGGCGCGCGCCGTCTCCTTCTGCACGGCCGTGCAGTCCGGGCACGGCGGCTCGATCTCGGGGACGACGCGCGCGTGGTAGTCCTTCGGGCGAACCACGAGCACGGGGCAACCGGCGTGGCGAACGACGCTCTCCGCGACCGAGCCGAGCGCCATGCGCGCGAGCCCTGTCTTGCCGGCCGTGCCCACGACCACGAGGTCCGCGCGCAGGCTCGAGGCCATCTGGATGATCTCGCGCCACGGGTCACCGGCGGCGAGATGCCCGACGATGCGGCCCTGGAAGAGCGAGGCGGCCTCGACACACGCGTGATCGAGGACTCCACGACCGCTCTCGAGCGCCTCGGTCGGCGTCACGAGAGAGGCGGCGCCCATCACGGGTGCCGGGTTGCTCACGCCGATGACGTGGAGGACGTGCAGCTCCGCGGCGCCGCCGAGAGCCTTGCCGAGGCCGCACGCGATCTCGAGGACGTGAGAAGCCGAGGACGTGGTGTCGATCGCGACGAGGTAGACAGCGGGTGCCGGCGCGTTGCCGTTCGATTGCGGGGCCATGAGTTCCTCCGAGATTCCGTCGATGCTCGATTCAATGCAGATTGCAGGCTTCGTTCACTTGCACGTCGCCGCGTTCATGGCGGCCGCGCGCTCGCGAAGCTTGGTGCGCAGAAGCTCCTTCTCCGCGGGGTCTGCCGGGACGAAGCGGATGCGCGCGCCGCCTTCGATGTCATCGGCGACGGACCTGGCCGTGGGCGCCTGCATCATCTGGAGGCCGTGCTCGCCACCGTGCCCATGACGGCCGTCGTGACCTGCGCCGACGCGTTCGCCGGGGCCGTGCTGCGCCGCCGCGTCGTTGGCGCGCGAACGAATGTCCGCGGGCTTGTCCTTCGACGTGAAGCTGAGGGCGATGCCGTCGGAGGTGTCCTCGGCGACGACGGAGGCGCCGGGAACGCCGAGAGGGCAGCCGCGTGGGGCCTCGGCCTTCGTGAGGCTCGGCGGGGGCGTCTGCGCGGTCGTGCACGCCGCGGCGCCGCCGACGAGCGCGACCGCGGAGAGGAGAACGAGAGCAAGAGCCTTGGAGGACGAGCGCGTTTGCATGACGAGCGGCCTGGGAGCAAGCGACGGGCCAGCCTGGAGCGCGCGAGATCCCACGCCTCCGCTTCGCGCACGGCGCATCTCTTGCGCGAGCCTGCAAGCACCGCGCGACGAGCGACCTTTTGCGCGCCGACGAGCCGCCGCTCCCCGTCCACCGAGCAGGCACGCCCCTTGAAGGCGGAGGGCCAGGTAACCCGCGCGACCGCCGTGTCCTCGCCGCCCCCCCCTCCCATGGATGCCTCGCTTCATAGCCGTCCTCTCGTTCTCGTCGTCGACGACGACGCGCGTAGCGCGACCCTGCTCGCCCGGCTCCTCCGCGCCGACGGCTACGAGGCCGAGGTGACGAACGACGGCGCCGCGGCGCTCGCCCGGTTGACACGAAACCCCGTTCCGCACGCGGTCGTCACCGATTTTCACCTTCCTCACGCGGACGGCCTGGCCGTCGGCAGGTATGCTCGGTCTCGCCGTCCGACCGTGGCCATCTTCGTGGTCACGGGGTATCCGAACTCCCTCGCGAAGGCGGCCGACCCCCTCGACCAACCGCTCCACGTGCTGACGAAGCCCCTCGACTACCCCGACCTCCTGATCCGCCTCGCCGCCGCGCTCGGCTCCGTGAAGACCCCGTGAGGCGCAGCATTTGCGCGACGCGACGCAGACCCCGCGCAGCGAGACCATGCCTCGAGACCGTGTAGAGGCGTCGGCCGTGGAGACGCGTTTCGAGGAGCTGAAGCGCTACGTGCGCTTCGACGAGGCGGACGCGCGCGCCCTGGTCGAGCTCCGCCCGCTGGCCGCGCCCCACTTCGTCCGCATCGCGCGGGAGTTCTACGAGCGCATCCGCGAGCACGAGGAGGCGCACGCCGTCTTCACGGGCGAGGCGCAGATCGAACGGCTCCAGCGGTCGATGGTCACGTGGATGGAGCGCATCCTCTCCGGCACGTACGACGACGCCTACTACGAGGAGGCCAGGAAGATCGGGCGCGTCCACGTCCGGGTCGGCCTCCCCCAGCGCTACATGTTCACGGCCATGGCGCTCCTTCGTGTCGCGCTCGAGACGGTCGCCCAGGAGGCTCTCGGCGTGAACGCGGGGCCGGCACGCTTCGCGCTCTCTCGCATCCTCGACCTCGAGCTCGCCGTGATGGTCGAGAGCTACCGAGACGACCACGCCGAGCAGTCGCGACGTCGCGAAGAGCTCGAGTCCCATTCGCTACGGACCGATCTCGCGCGTGCGCTCCACCTCTACGAGGTCGCGCTCGACGCCGTCCCGAGCCTCGTCGTCGGCGTCGACGTGAAGGGCAAGATCCGCATCTTCAACCGCGCCGCACGCACGACCACCGGCCACGCGCTCGAGGACGTGTACGGACTGCCCTTCGTCGACACGCTCGTGCCGACCGAAGCCCGCCCGAACGATGCTCCTCTGTTCGAGTCCCTGCTCGCGGGCCGCCCGAAGCACATCGCCGAGGACGGCGTGCTGATGACCCGCGCCGGCAAGGCCCGCGACGTGCGGTGGTCCTTCTCGCGCATCCCCGACGGCGCACCGGACGACGTCGTCCTCTTCGCCATCGGCGCGGACGTGACCGAGTCTCGCGCCGTCTCCCGGCAGCTGCACCAGAACGAGAAGCTCGCGGCCCTCGGGACGCTCGCCGCGGGCCTCGCCCACGAGATCCGCAATCCGCTGAACGGCGCGCAGCTCCACGTCTCCTTCCTCCAGCGCTCGCTCGAGAAGAAGCTCCCCGAGCCGGAGCTGCTCGAGGCCGCGAGCGTCGTCGCGGACGAGATCAAGCGGCTCGCGCGCCTCGTCTCCGAGTTCCTCGATTTCGCCCGTCCGAGCGCCCTCGTGAAGAAGCGCGTGGCCGTGCAGTGGCTCTTCGGCCGCGTGCTCGAGCTGACGGCCTCCCACGCCGCCCAGGCCGGGATCACGATCGAGACCGACGTGCCGCCGCAGGAGCTCGTGATCTATGCGGACGCCGGCAAGGTCCAGCAAGTGCTCTTGAACATCGTCCAGAACGCGATCGAGGCCCTCGAGCCGGCACACACCGGACGCGTCATCCTGCGCGCGAGGCGCCATCCCCGCCATGTGCGGATCGAGATAGAGGACGACGGGCCTGGCCTGCCGAGCCCGGAGGCCCCGGTCTTCGATGCCTTCTTCTCGACGAAAGCGTCGGGCACCGGACTGGGACTCGCGATCACACACCGCATCGTCACCGACCACGGAGGAAGTATGGACGTCGACTCTTGCCCTGGGCGAACATCCTTCGGCTTCACCATCCCGATCGGGAACGACAGCGCTGGCTTCGACGGAGAGAGCTCATGAACGACATTCGCATCCTGGTGGTCGACGACGAAGCGAGCGCGCGCAGCGGCCTCGAGAAACTCCTGCGCCAGTCCGGCTACGTCGTCGACACGGCCAAGGACGGCAAGGAGGCTCTCCTCGTCGTGGCGGATCACCCGCCGGAGGTGGTGGTCACCGACCTGAAGATGCCCGAGATGGACGGCATGACGCTGCTCGGCAAGCTTCGCGAGTCCGATCGCGACCTTCCCGTGATCGTCGCGACCGCCTTCGGTGACGTCTCCTCGGCCGTCGCCGCGATGCGCGCGGGCGCCTCCGACTACCTCACGAAGCCCATCGACTTCGAGGCGCTCCTCGTCGCCATCGAGCGCGCACGCGAGCGGCGGGCGCTCCGCGTCGAGGCCGAGAACCTGAGGCGACAGCTTCGCGAGCGCGATGCCGAGGGGCTCCAGGGCCTCATCGGCGCGAGCCCGGCGATGCAGAAGGTGTATCGCACGGCGCGCCAGGTCGCGGCATCCCGCGCGACGGTGCTCATCACGGGCGAGAGCGGCACGGGCAAGGGCGAGCTCGCCAGGGCGATCCACGCGCTCAGCCCGCGCGCGAAGATGCCCTTCGTGTCGCTGCATTGCGCAGCCGTTCCCGAGACGCTCCTCGAGAGCGAGATGTTCGGCCACGAGAAGGGGTCGTTCACCGGCGCGGACAAGCGCCGCGTCGGCCGCTTCGAGCAGGCGCACGGCGGAACGCTCTTCCTCGACGAAATCGGGGAGATCTCGCCCCTCGTCCAGACGAAGCTGCTCCGCGTCCTGCAGGAGCGCAGCCTCGAGCGCGTCGGCGGCAACGAGACGATCAACGTCGACGTGCGCGTCGTCGCCGCCACCAACCGCGATCTGACCACCGAGGTCCGCGAGGGGCGGTTCCGCGAGGACCTCTATTACCGCCTCAACGTCGTCCACCTCGACATGCCGCCTCTCCGCCTGCGCGGGAGCGACGTGCTCGTCCTCGCGAACGCCTTCTTGCGTCGCTTCGCCGAGGACAACAAGAAGCCCGTCGAGGAGCTCTCCGAGGACGCGCGCACCAAGGTCCTCGCCCATCGGTGGCCGGGCAACGTGCGCGAGCTCGAGAACGCGATCGAGCGTGCCGTCGTGCTCTGCGAGGGCTCACGCATCGAGGCGGACGACCTCCCCTTCGAGGCCGCCCAGCCGATGAAGGGGCCCGTGCGCGTCCCGGGCTCGACGATGGCGGAGGTCGAGCGGTGGGCGATCCTCGCCACCCTCGAGGCCACGGGGGGCTCGACCGCAAAGGCCGCCGAGCTGCTCGACATCAGCGTCCGCACCATCCAGTACCGGCTCCACGAGTACGGGCTGGTCGGCAAGGAAAAGCAGGACAAGGGCCCGACTTCGCGCTGACGGCGCGGCGCGCGGGCTGGCGACGGGTTTGCATGGCGACCGAAGAGGTGCCGTCATGAGCCTCACCGTCCGCGACATCATGAATCCGCAGCTGCTCTACGTGTCCGAAGGTGACGCGGCCGAGGTCGTGTCCGCCAAGCTGCTTCGCTTCCGCGTGACCGGCGCGCCCGTTCTCGACGACTCCTACCGCCCGACGGGCTTCGTCTCGCTGCGCGACATCGCGACCGATGGGACGTCGTTCCACGTCTCGCGGCCGGTCATGACGACCCTCGTGAGCGAGCCGGTCGAGAAGGCGGCGCGCGCGCTCGCGGATGCGGGGTTGCGCCACCTCGTGGTCGTCGACAGCGGCGGCCGAGCCGTCGGCGTCGTCTCCGCGCTCGACTTCGTCCGGGCGCTCTCGGGCCTGCCGCCGCGCCATCCGCCCCGCTTCGACGTGGACTGCAGCTCTGCGGCGGCATTCCCCGACGGCGACTGAGACGCCGAATATGCACGCGTACGAACACGCTGCACATTCCTGGCTCGACCGCTACGTGTCAGACGTGTGGATCGACCTTGCCGCGATGGCGCGCCGCTTGCTCCACGCATTGATCGTGAAGCCATCGGGAGCCAGGGGAGGCAAGACGACGATGAAGACCACTCGAGCCAAGGCCGTGATGCCCGATCCGTGGAGCGTGGGAGCGATCATGACGCCTCAGCCCGTGACCATCGGACGCCAGGAATCTCTGGCGACGGCCCATCGCCTCATGCGGTCGCACAACATCCGTCACCTTCCAGTGCTGGAGCACGGCGATCTCGTCGGCATCCTGAGCCAGCGCGACCTGCTCTTCCTGGAGACGATCCGCGGCGTCGACACCGACGAGGACATCGTCGAGGACGCGATGACGACGGATACCTACTCCGTCGCCCCGGATACCCCGATCGCGACTGTCGCGAGGCAGATGGCTCGGAAGCGATACGGCTGCGCCGTGGTCATGGAACGCGGGCGCGTGGCCGGCATCTTCACGGCGACCGACGCGCTCCGCATCGTCGCCGCCGTCGTGCCCACCGCGGCGACGCCGGCGCCCCGCGCCGCGCGCCGCGCCGTCAGCCAGACCCACAGCGATTGACCAGTCCAGTTCGGAGGAGTCCATCATGACTGCGCTCGACCGCGTCATCCCCACCCCTGCCCTCGTCGAAACGGATGAGATCGATCTCGCCGCGACCCCCGCACGTGTGTGGGAGCTCGTGAGGCGTGGCGACCTCGGCGAGTCGCCGCTCGTGCATACGCTCTTCGCCGTGCGCACGCTCCCCGAGCGCCTCGCGGGCCGGAAGGCCGCGGACGCGACGCTTCGCATCGACGATCTGAGGTCCTCGACCGACCATCCTGGCTTCCAGGTGCTCTCGGAGGACGAGGAGCGCGAGGTCGTCGTCGGGGCGATCGGCAAGGTCTGGCACCTCGAGATCCCGTTCGTCCACGTCCGCGATGCCGAGGCCTTCCGGGCGTTCTCGGAGCCCGGGTTCGTCAAGGTCGCCTGGGCGCTCCGCGTCACTGCGCTCGGCGACAAGGACACGCGCCTCACGATCGAGGTGCGCGTCGATGCCACGGACGCGGACTCGTGGACCAAGTTCCGGCGCTACTACGCGGTGATCGGTCCAGGCTCGCACTTCATCCGGAGGTCGCTCCTCGCCTCGCTCTCGCGCCGCCTCGGGACGCCCGAGTCGCACGAGGAGACGCGCTCTCTGCCGGGCGACAGCTTCCTTCCCGACTCCGGCGCGCAGATCACCCACGGCCTCACGATCAACGCCACGCCGCAGGTGATCTGGCCGTGGCTCGTCCAGATGGGATGCCGGCGCGCGGGCTTCTACTCCATCGATACCCTCGACAACGACGCGGTCCGGAGCGCACGCGAGGTCCGTGCCGACCTCCAGGACCTGAAGGTCGGTGACGTCGTCCCGGCGACCCCCGACGGCGAGGACGGCTTCGAGGTCCTCGAGATCGAGCCGGGCCGCGTGCTCGTGCTGGGCGGGCTCTACGACGCGGACGCCAAGAAGCAGCGCGCGTTCGGCGCGGCGCGCCCCGAGCACTACTGGCACGCGACCTGGAGCTTCGTGCTCGAGCCGCTCGACGCGGGCTCGACGCGGCTCCATGTGCGCGCGCGGGCCGCCTTCCCGAAGGCGGGACGCTTCCACACCGAGTGGATCCGCCCGGTCCACAACCTGATGCAGGCGGCGCAGCTGCGGCACCTCGCGGCGCGCGTCGAAGGGCGCCTCCCGAACGACGACTGGCGTGACGTGATGGCGGGCATCGGCGGCGCGGCCATCATGGGGGCCGCATTCCTGACGCCATTCATGCGTGGAGAGCGCAACCACTGGGGGCTGACCCCCGAGCTCGCGGGGCGTCCGTATCCCGGCGACGAGCTCGTCGCTTCGCCGCGATGGAGCTGGACGCACGCCATCGAGATCGACGCGCCGGCGGACGCGGTCTGGCCGTGGGTCGCTCAGCTCGGCGCCGATCGCGGAGGTTTCTACAGCTACCAGTGGCTCGAGAACGTCGCGGGCTGCGGCGTGCGCAACGCGGAGAGCATCCACTCCGACTGGGCCATCCACCCCGGCGACAAGCTGAGGCTCCATCCGAAGATGCCGCCGCTGGAGATCGCCGCGCTCGAGCGTGGTCGCTTCTTCGTCGCGCATACGCCGATGGACGCGGACGCACGGGCGGATGGAAAGCCCTGGGCCGAGGCCACCTGGCTCTTCCTCGTGGAGCCGCTCGGCGAGAACCGATCACGGTTCGTGAGCCGGTATCGCTGCGCGACGTCGGACGACCTCGCGACTCGCCTCAGCTTCGGGGCGGGGGTCCTGGAGCCGATCGGCTTCGCGATGGACAGGCGCATGCTGCTCGGCGTGAAGGCACGCGTCGAGAGCGCGAGCACGAAGCGAAGCGCCCGTAGCTTCGCCCGGCGCAACGGTGCGGCGCGCGTGAGCGTAAAGCCGCGCTGAGCGCGGCGGTTGCGGGGGGAGATGCGCACCGCCTGCGCGAGCGCGCAGGTCTGGCGGCTTGCGCCGAGCCCTTTGCGCGTCGCGAAGGGATTGCGGAGCGGCATTCATCTTGCTCCGGTCCTCGGCATGGCCACGGACACGCGAACGATGAACAAGCAGGCAACGCTCCCTCGATATCTCCGCGAAGATCACGAGGTGCTCGAGCAGACAGCCGAGACGATCCTCCAGACGATCGCCGAGGGCGACCGCGAGGACGTCGCGGATGCCGTCACGGCCATGGAGGCGAGCATCCTCACGCATCTCGAGGGTGAGGAGCGCGAGCTCATCCCACGCTACGCGCGCGACAACCCCGCCGAGGCGGCCGCGCTGCTCGAGGACCACGCCGTCATCCGCAAGCGGCTCACCGAGCTCGACGTCTCGACGGACCTCCACCTCGTCCGTGTCAACTCGCTGCGCCTGCTCCTCGGCTCGCTGCGGGCCCACGCCCAGCGCGAGAACGCGGGCATGTATCGGTGGGCAGAGGCGAACCCCGACGCGTTCGGAGCGCAGGCGAGCCCGTAGCAGCGTCCGAGGCGATTCGTGCGGCATTGGGCCTAGAAGGCGCCGCCGACTCCGAGGCCGGCGCCCGCCGGGACCGGGACGATCTTCGGCTCGAACGAGATGCGGAACGCGTTCGACGCGGGCTTCGCGGAAGGGTCGTCGCTCATTCCTCGGGTGAGGAGCCAGCCGCTCGCGAGCCCGGCCGCGAGGCCGCCCGCGGCAATTCCCTCGGCGACGCGGATGTCGACGTCGCGAGCGAACCCGAGGTAAGCCCCCGTCGTCACCAGGCCGCTCGCCATCGCGAGGAGATCGGCGAGGCGAACACGCGCCACGGACGGTGAGACCCGACCCGCGAAGATGAGCCCGCCCGCGAGGCCCGCGTTGTAGCCGACCTCTCCGACCGTGAAGGCTCGCTCGCGACGCCGATCGTCGTCGGGCAAGAGCGCCCCGGCCGTCAGCCCGGTCAGCACGCCCGACCAGATCGTCATCGAGGCCGTGAACGACACGCGCCCCGGGGTCGTCTCGAGGCCCGCGCCGAGCGCGCCGCCGAGCGTCGCGCCGAGCGTTGCTCCGCCCCAGAGAACCGCGGCCACCGTCTCCGGTGCGAAGCGCGAGTCGCTCGACGGATCCTGACCGCGAAGTCGCTCCGCGCGCGCCTGCTGCCGACCAATCGCGAACACGCTCTCTCCGAGGCCGAGATAGAGCCCGGCAGAGATCGCATGAGGGACGCCACGCGGTAGCGGCTTGATGCCGTCGATCGTCGCGAGCGCAATCACGGGCGCAGCGGTGAGCGCGGCAAACGGTAGCGTCGCCGTGACCGCCGAGTCCGGCTGGGTCTCGAGCAGGAACCACACGCCGGTCCCGACGCCGTAGAGGAAGCTCGACGCGTAGAGCAGCGTCAGCTCGTCGGCGCTCCGGATCGCCGGCGCCGGCGGAGCCGCCGGGGGCGACGACGCCGAGGGCACCGGGCCGACGACCGGCCCGGCCTTCGGCCAGGACGCGCCGCTATCGGCGGACTCCGTCGCAAGACGCGCGAGCTCGTGCGCGAGAGCGCGCTCACGGTCATTCCGCGCCGTCCGCGCGAGCTCGTGGAAGCGAGACGCCGCCTCTCGCAGCCTTCCCTCGCTGAGCGCCGTGTACGCGAGGTCGTAGCGCGCGTCCCAGCTCGACGGCTCCTCCGTGCCCTTCGCGGCCGGCGCTCGTGGCGCCGCGGGCGACGGCGGCATGGGCTCCTCGGCGTGCGCCGCCCCGGAGACGAGCGCGCGAGCGACGACGAGCGAAGCCATCGCGGCTCGCACCGCTCGAGCGCGGGTCCGAGGCGGAGTGGTCGTCGTGGGTCCTGGGATGTGGTTGGTGGTCATATCGTGCTCCTCAGAATTCCACCCCGACCGAGCCCCACGCGGAGGACTCGCTGCGCTCCTCCTCGACGGCTCCGACCGACCCGGCGCGGCTCGCATGCTGCGCGTCGAGCGACAGCCGCAGTACCGTCCGCGGCACCACGAACGCGAGCGTCGACCGCAGGAGCGACCTACGGTCGCTGAACCGCGGACCGTTCGCCACGAGCGGCTCGTTCTCGTCGTGCCCCTCGATGGCGCGAAAGCTGTCGAGGCGAAGGCTGGTCGTCGACCGAAGCCCGCCGATCGAGATCTCGACCGTCGGCGCGGCCGTGACGGCGAACGCGTGGTAGTAGCCCTGCTCACGCGCCGGCGTCAGGACGTCATCCAGCGTGTGGTTGCGCTGGTACGTCGAGAACGCGTACGGCGTGACCGAGGAGATGGCGCCGCTCACGTCGACGGCGGTGCGGACCACGACGTCGCCGCGCGTCCACACGTACTCGGTGGCCACGCCGAGCGGGCTGGCGATCGTGACGATGTCGCTCGGACGAGCGCGATCGCGATCGTAGTCGTGACCGCCGTACTCGAAGCCCATGCGGAGGCCGACGAACATCCCGTGGCCGGCGAGCCGGCCTCCGGCGTCGATCGCGGCGTCGCGGTAGTAGTAGCCGACGGGCACGAGGCTGGTCGCGAACAGGGCATCGACGAGGTTGCCCTGGGAGAATGCGAGGTCCAGACGCACGCGGGACACGTTGCCCTCGTCGAACAGCCGCGAGTGCTTGCCTGCCTCGGCGTAGCCGGGGAGGTTCGCGAGGCGCGCGTCCACGCTGAAGCGCTCGTCCACGTAGGTCGCGCGCGGATGGGTCCGGTCGTCGGCGGCCTGCGCGGTCACGCCGGCACCGGCCGAGAGTACGAAGCGATGCCACGGGTCGACCGGGAGGCCGAGCGGACCGAGTCGCGCCGCAGGGAGCGGCCTGGCGTCGTCGGTGACCTCGTTGATGACCTTGACCGGCGAGAGGAGGAAGCTGAGGGCGTCGGTTCCGACGCGGCTCTTGCCACGCCGGAAGAAGCCCGAGAGCTGCATGAGCGGCTCGCCGATCGAGACGCCGCTCACGGGAGTCACGATGAGGTCGTTGATGCTGGTGACCTCGCGGATCTCACCGAAGAACTCCCACGTCGTCGACCCGAGGACGGCGAAGGCATACGACTCCGCGAGCGAGAGGTGGTTCGAGCGCGCCGCCGTGTAATAGAGCGTCCCGGCGAGCGGATGCGAGACGTAGTTCGTCGCGATCTTGTTCGTGTCGAGGTCGAGGCCCGTGCCGATCAGCTTCTCGCGCAGCGTCGTCCAGTCGTAGCGAAGGCCCCAGCGCGTGTCGCCCGGGCGGTTCGTCCCGCCGCGCGCGGTCGTCGAGAGCATGTAGTCGACGAGGCCCACCGCGAGCACACCGCCGATCTGGAGCCCCGCGCGGATGTAGTGCTTGTCGTGGTGAACGACGAGCGGGAACGCGTCGTAAGGATCGGGCGGCGGCGACGGAGCCGGCGACGGCTCGTCGGCGCGCGCGCCCGTCGCGACGAGCCCGAGCGCGAGCCCGAGCGCCGCCACGGGCGCACGGGTCCTCTTCGGGTTCAGGCGCCGCGCCATCAGAAGACGAGCTCCATACCGAGGTGCACCCCGGCCTCACGCCGCGACGCATGCACGTTCGCGATGGTGCCTGCCCGCTGGTTACGCTCCCCGGCCACGAAGACCCGGAGGTACTTCCACGGCTTCGCGCCGAGCCACGCGCGCCCCGCCGTGCGCCGATCGGCCGCCGGCACCTCGTCGTCGAGCAATCCGTTGACGTCGACGTGCTCGATCGAGCGAAAGCTGTCGAAGCGCGCCTCGACGCCGGCGTCGAATGCGCCGTAGGCGGCCTCGAGCCGCGGGCGAACGGTGCCACCGAACGCGTGGTAGTAGTGCTCCTTGCGAAGGACCGACGTGAGCCCCTGGTCGGCGCGGGCCTGCTCGTACTCGGGCAGCGCGTAGGCATCGACGCCTGCGAAGTCGCCGAGGATGTCGAGGCGCGCGCTGACCCTGAGGCCACGGAAGTGCGCCGTCTCCTCGATCGTTCCGCCGAGCGCGACGAGCGCGAGCCGATCGCCCGCGCGCCGACCGTCGCGGTCGTAGTCGTGCAGTGTGTATTCTGCAGCCATATGCAGACCGGCGAGCGTCTCGCTCCCGCGGAGGTTACCGCTCGCGTCGGCGTGGATGTCCTGCCAGAACCACCCGACCGGGAGCGCGTTTGCCGCCAAGAGGAGGTCGACGAGGCGGTCCTCCGAGCCGCCGATGCGGAAGCGCAACGACGTGACCTCGCCGTCCGAGAACACGGTGGAGCGCTTTCCCTCACGTCGATAGCCCGGCACCGTGACCAGCTCGGTCTGGAAGAAGCCGCGTCCGTCGTACCCGCGCGTGCCGCGCTGCTGCGCCGTCGTTCCGACGGAGCCTCCGACCTTGAACTCGTGCCAGACGTCGGCCGGGAGCCCGAGCTCGTCGACGACGTAGGCGCCCTGGGGCGTCAGGCCGTCGATCGCGTCGTGCGCGCTCTTCCACGGCGCGAGGAGCCAGCCGAACGCCACGACCAGCGGCGTCTGGCGTCCGCGGTGCAGGAACGCACCGAGCTGGAGCGCGCCCTCGCCGAGCGGCACCGAGGAGACCGGCGTCACGACCATGTCGTTGATCGCGACCTGCTCCTTGATCTCTCCGAGCTCCTCCCACGCGGCCGACATGAGCGTCGCCACGGCAAACGACGGGAGGATCCCGAGGCGATTGCCTCGCGCCGTGGAGTAGTAGAGAAAGCCCGCCGCGGGGTGCGTCAGCCAGTTCGTGTCGAACTTGTTGTCGTCGAACGAGGAGGCCTCCCAGAGAAGCTTGCTCCGCACGCCCGGCCAGTCCACGCGCACGTCCCAGTCCTGCTCGTTCGACTTGGTCGACTGGTACTGGAGGAGCCCGAGGCCGAAGATACCGAGCTCCTGGAGCGACATGCGCAGGTAGTCGGGCTCGGCCGGCGTCGTGTAGACGAACGGATCCGCTCGCGCTTCACGCGCCGGCGCCACCAACGCGAGCGTCAGCCCGACGCAGGCGATGATGCTCTTTGCCGATCGAGTCATCGCAGTTCCGTGTCCCGTTGGGTTCGGCTCAGCTGGCGCCGCCGGCGGCGATCGGACTGAGGAGGAGCTCGTAAGCAACGACGTCGCTGGGCAGCACGTCATCACGGTACACGCACGCGTCGGCGACGGTGGCGCGGTCGAGCCCGACGACCCCGTCGAGCTCTCCCTCGAGCCGGGCGGCCACGTCCCGCGACACGACCGGGCTCGCGATGACCACCTTGTTCGCGCCGAACGAGCGAATGCCCTCGAGCGCCGCACGGGCGTAGGCCAGGCTGAACAGCCCGTCGGCCACGAGGACGACGTCGCGCTTCCAGCAGTCGCCGACCGAGCGCGTCCCCTTGATGGCGGTGAGCTCGGCGCGGAGGCGGGCGCGCGCGGAGGCCGTCGCCTCCTCTCGTACGGCATCCTCGGCCGTGACGCCCGGCTCGAGCACGATGGCCTCGTCCTCGCCGATGGCCCCGAGGACGACGCCGTCCCTCGCCACGATCGGCTCCACCGCCCAGAGGTCGACGGTGCCGCCGCTCCGCTCCGCGAGCGCCGTCGCCACCGTCAGTGCTCCTCGCGAGAGCGCGATGACGCACGGCTGATCGAGCTCGAGCTTTGCCAGCGCGAGCGCGAGGCGAGCGCCAGCGTTGTTCCGTGACAGGGCCACGTACTCCGGCACCGTCACGATCGGAACACTCGCGGTCCTGAGGACTCGCGCGGCCACGCTCCCGAGCAGCGCCCGCGCGATGCCGCGACGACCATGCGTGCCCATCACGATGAGATCGGCCCCGCGCTCGCGGGCAGCCCGATCGATCTCCTGCCAGGGCGTGCCTTCCAAGACCAGGATCTCTATGTCGCGGACGTGCGGCCGCAAGAGCCTCGCCGCGCGATCGAGCTCGTGCTTCGTCGCGGTCACGAGGCTCGCGTGCTCGGCTGAGGTCAGCGTCACGTCGAAGCGCTCGACGACGTGCACGAGCGTGAGCGTGGCGCGAACGGACGCCGCGAGCTCGAGCGCGTAGTCACACGCGCGCTTGCTCGGCCCCGTGAAATCGTACGGCACGAGGATGTGTCGCGGCGGCTGCATGTCCGGTCCTTCGCACGTCCCGTACCAGCGGCGCGCGGCGCAGATCGTGCGGCCCGCTGCGGTCGGAGGAGCCGCGGCACTGCCCGGGCCGCGAAACCCATGCGTACGAGCGCACCCGTTGCGCGCGTTCGGCGAGCGGGCACGCAGCTCGCAGGCCACTCTCGGAGGGCCCGATGATCTCCTGGCTGCGCCTCACGCGTCCGCGGCTCGCGGCCGGCGCTGTCGTCGCCGCGGCTGGGCTCGCGCCATGCATCGCCGCGGCGGAGCCCGAGCCAACGCCTGAGCACGGGCCCGTCACGGTCGTCGGCTCGAGCGTCGTGCACGGCGCGTACGTCGGACCGGACGCAAAGCTGACCTCGCTCGCGGGCTCGGCCGCTCTTCTGGCCGGTGCGCAGGCGGGATGGGTCATCGACCATCGCTTCGTCCTCGGCGGAGCGGGCTACGCGCTGGTGAGCGATACGCCGTCCCCCGCGTTGCTGCAGCCCGCGGACGCGAGCGCGACGCTGTCGCTCGCGTACGGCGGGGCCCGCGTCGCGTTCGTCGTCGCGCCCGGGCACAGGCTCCATCTCGTCTTCGGCCTTCTCGGAGGCGCCGGGCGCATCCGCTCGTCGAGCTCTGCCGCGGGACGTGTCTCGGACAGCTTCGTCGTCCTCGAGCCGGACGGCGCGGTCGAGGCGAACCTCGCGCCTTCCGTCCGTCTCGCGCTCGGTGGCTCGTACCGATTCACGGGCGGCACGGGGATCGCATCCCTCGGGCCGAGCGCGGTCAACGGACCCGCGGCGTTCCTCACGATCAAGCTCGGCGCGTTCTGACGCGCGTGCTTACGCTTCTACCATCGGGTGATCCCATGCTCCGCCGACCCCACCTCGTCCGCCTCGCCGTGCTCCTCCCGCTGGTCACCGCGGGAATCATGCTCGCCGCGTGCAGCGAGCGAGAGGTTCCGCGCGATACGTCGGTGACCGTGACGTCGGCCCCCGCGGCCGCGGCTGCGCCTTCCGCGAGCCCCCCCCCCTCGCCGGCCGAGTCTCCCCTCGCGTGCGCGACGCTCCGCGACGTGGCCGTCTCCGATCTCGTCCGCGTCGAAGGCGCGACGCTGTTCTATGCCGACGCGACAGCGGGGCTCACCGTCGTCGACGTCGCCGACGCGGCCCATCCGCGGATCGTCTCGGTCGTTCCGTTCATCGGGACTCCGCTCGCCCTCTTCGTGCGTGAGGGCGTCGCGTGGGTCGTGTACGTCGACCCCGACTCTCGCTCCGGCAAGCAGGGCCTCGCGACGGTCATCCGCGCCGTCGACGTCAGCGACCGCGAGCATCCGCGGTCCCTCGGCATGGAGGTCCGCGCCGGCACGGCCCGCGACGCCAAGCTCGTCGGCGGCCTCCTCTACGTGATGCGCGGAGCGAAGGACCGCACCGTCGTCGAGGGCTTCGGCATCAAGCAGAGCAAGCTCCGCGTGCTCGACAGCGTCGAGGTCGACGGTGCTCCCGCCCAGCTCGCCGCCTCTTCGGCGGGCCTCGCCGCGATCACCACGAGCGACGACCACGCGACCGTCGCGTGGGTCGATCTATCGATGGAACGCCCTGGTTCCATGCTCCTTCGTCAATCGGTCCGGCTGCCGGGCGGCGTCGCGACGTGGGAGCGGGGCGAAGGAAAGCTCGCCGACGCCGACGACGGCCAGCGCGTGCGCATCGTGACCTGTGCCTCGAAGGGCTGCACTCCGGGGGAGGCCGCCACGCTCCGCATCGTCGACTTCTCGAAGGAGTCGCCCGCACGCTCGATGACCTCGCTTCGCCTGAGCGAGCACGACGGGCTCCCGGTCACGCGCTTCGTCGACGGGCTCCTCTACGTCGCGGAGAGCTCTCCGCCGAGCAAGGACGCATCGACGCTCCACGTCGTCCGCACCGACGGCGCCACGCCACGCGTCGTCGCGCATCTCCCCCTTCGTGGGCGGCTCTCCGCGATCGTGCCGCACGACGGCTCGCTCGTCGCGCTCGGCACGGTCGGCGCGCCGGCGACGCAGGTCAAGATGATCCTCCATGACATCGACGTCCGGAAGGCGGCGGCCCCGCGCACGCGCTCGAGCGTCGTCTTCGGCAGCGACTGGACCTGGTCGATCGTCTCCGACGACGACGCCGCGATGTCGTTCGATCCGGCTTCGCATCTCCTCGCCGTTCCGTTCACGGCGTGGCGACACGAGGACAAGCGCTACGTGACGGGAGCACAGCTCGTCGACATGCGGCCGCTCGGTGCGCAGGCGACAGCCGCGCTGCCGTCGGACGGATGGGTCGAGCGCGCGGTCTTCCTCGACGGGCACCTCGTGACGCTCGGTCCGAACGGCGTCTCCTCGATCGACTACGCGTCGACCCACATGCCCGACTTCGCCGAGCGGCCGCTCGACCTCGGCCGCTGAGCGACCTTCGGGAGCTCGTGCGTGCGGATCACGCGGTTGTGAGAGTTGCGCACATTCTGCGGTGACGCGCACTACGCGCGTCTCGGAGGCCCGCAGGACGCGCATTTTCGGCGGTTCCGCGCTGGAACACGACTTGCGAAGGGGCGGATTGCCACGATGGTCGCCGCAGTCTCCAGCCCCGGGGCGTCCGCCCCCGTCTCGTCGGTCTCCGCCCGAGAGGCGACCTGCCTCCACTGCCGGCTCCCGCTTGCGACCGGATGCACGTCGGCCTTCTGCTGCCGCGGGTGTGAGGCGGTGCACGCTCTTCTCGCCGACGCCGGCCTCGAGCGCTACTACGACCTCGGCGGCGGCGAAGGACACCCGGTCGCCCAGTCGTCGGTCGATCACAAGTGGCTCGAGCCGATCGCCCTTCGCCTGGCCGCACAGCCCCCGGGCCTCACGCGGATCACCCTCGACGTGCAGGGCGTCCACTGCTCCGCGTGCGTGTGGCTCCTCGACGAGATCTTCCGGCGAGCGCCGAGCGCTGCCGGCATCGTCGTCAACCCTGCCGTCGGCTCCGTCGAGCTCACGATCGGCCCCGATTTCCCGCTCGCCAGCTACGTGAACGACATCGAGGCGTTCGGCTACCGCTTCGGCCCGCCGCTCAAGGGGAGCGCCGACCGCGCGGCGAGCTCGGACCTCGTCTGGCGGATGGGCCTGTGCATCGCGATCGCGATGAACACGATGGTCTTCGGGTTCGCCATCTACTGCGGGCTCGACGAGGGCCGCGTCTACCGCCTCTTCCACGCGCTCGACTTCGGCCTCTCGTTCGTGAGCGTGCTCGTCGGCGGCACGGTGTTCTTCCGCTCCGCGTGGCAGGCGCTCCGGCGCCGCGTGCTGCACCTCGATCTGCCGATCGCGCTCGGCATCGCGCTCGTCTTCACGAGCTCGACGTACACCTACGTCGCCCGGGGCGGCGCGACCTCCTACTTCGACACGCTGAACGTCTTCATCGCGCTGATGCTCGTCGGCCGCTTCCTCCAGGAGCGCGTGCTCGCGAAGAACCGCGCGTACCTGCTCGCGAGCGAGGGCGCCGAGGGCCTCTACACGCGGCGAATCGTGGGCAGCGACGTCTCGCTCGTGCGCTGCATGGAGATCGCCGAGGGCGACACGCTCCTCGTCGGCCACCAGGACCTCGTCCCCGTCGAATGCCAGCTCCTCGGTGACAAGGAGTCGGTCTTCTCGCTCGACTGGATCAACGGCGAGAGCGCGCCGCGCTCCTTCTCGCCCGGCGACATCGTCCCCGCGGGCGCCTTCTGCCAGGACACGCGCGCCGCCACGATGCGCACGGTGGCCGCCTTCGACGCCTCCGCCGTGGTCTCCCTCCTCCGCGCCTCGACGCGCCGCTCGGACGAGCTCGCCCGCTCGAGCCCCTGGTGGAAGCGCCTCACGAGCATCTACGTCGCCACCGTCCTCCTGCTCGCCGTGGGCGGCTTCGCCGGCTGGATGCTCGTCACCCACGACCTGGCGCGCACGCTCGACGTCGTCGCGGGCGTCCTCATCGTGACCTGCCCGTGCGCCTTCGGCATCGCCGTCCCGCTCGCCTACGAGCTCGCGCAGGCGCGCCTGCGACGGGTCGGCCTCTTCGTGCGCACGCCGGGCTTCCTCGATCGCGCCGCCGAGATCGAGCGCGTCGTGTTCGACAAGACCGGCACGCTCACCACCGGGTTGCTCGTCGTCCAGAACCCCGAGGTCCTCGCGGCGCTCACCGACGAAGAGCGCGCGCTTGCCTACGACCTCGCCGTCCGGAGCTCCCACCCCAAGAGCCGTGCGATCGTCACGTGCCTCGAGGGCATGGGGGCGAGCGGCGGCTTCGACGCGAAGCGTGACGTGCGCGAGATCGCGGGCAAGGGCCTCGAGACCGGCGAATGGAAGCTCGGTGCCCCGGCGTGGGCGTGCGACAGCGAGGGCGAGACGGCCGACGTGGTGCTCGGCAAGAGCGGCCGCATCGTGGCCGCCGTGCGGACCTGCGAGGAGGCTCGCCCCGGCGCTCGCGACGAGGTGCAGAGCCTCGAGCGCGAGGGGTACGAGAGCTGGGTGCTCTCCGGCGACTCCGCCGAGGCGACGCGGAAGATGGCCGTCGAGTGCGGGATCGACGGCGCGAGGGCGTTCGGCTCACGGACGCCCGAGGGCAAGGCCGCGTGGCTCCACAAGCTCGTCGCGAGTGACGCGAAGAAGACGATGTTCATCGGCGACGGGATCAACGACAGCCTCGTCGCGGAAGAGGCGTACTGCGCCGGCACGCCGGCGATCGACCGGCCGTTCATGGCCGCGCGCTGTGATTTCTATTTCGTCTCGCCGGGGCTTGGCCCGGTGCGCGCGGCGCTCCATATGTCGAAGCGCCTGGCGCGCGTCGTGCGCACGAACCTCGCGATCGCCATCTTCTACAACCTCATCACCGTCACGCTGGCGCTCGCTGGGCTGATGACCCCGCTCTGGTGCGCCGTGCTCATGCCCGTCTCCTCGCTCACGACCGTCCTCGCGACGACCGCGCAGCTCACTCGCGAAAGGAAGAGGCCCTAGTGGACATCTTGATTCTGCAGGTCTTCGTCAGCCTCCTGCTCGTCGTCAGCTCGGTGCTCCTCTTCGGGTTCACCTGCCGGCAACGCAGCTTCGATCACTCCGACCGTCTCGCCCTGCTCCCCATGGAAGACGACGGCGCTCCCACCACGAATTCTCCCCTCCCCCGCGTGAAGGAAACCCAAGGAACCGAATCATGAGCACCCTTACTGCCTCCGAAGGCACAGGCGACGGAGACGAGGCGCTCTCGCCCGCGGGCGAGCGCGTCAAGGTCGTCTATGACGACCTGACGCCGCGAAACTTCGCCGTCGCGTCGATTGTCTGGGGGATCGTCGGCATGCTGGTCGGCGCGATCATCGCGCTGCAGCTGGCCTTCTGGCCTGCGAACGTCCACGCGATGCTGAGCTTCGGGCGCCTGCGCCCGCTGCACACGAACGCCGTCATCTTCGCGTTCGTCGGCAACATGGTCTTCGCCGGCATCTACCACTCGACGCAGCGCCTCGTGAAGACGCGCCTCGCCTCCGACATCCTGTCGAAGATCCACTTCGTCGGCTGGCAGCTGATCATCGTGGCGGCCGCGGTCACGCTGCCGCTCGGCTTCACCCAGGGCAAGGAGTACGCGGAGCTCGAGTGGCCGATCGACATCGCGATCGCCCTCATCTGGGTGGTCTTCGCGATCAACTTCTTCTGGACGCTCGCGAAGCGGAACGAGAAGCACCTCTACGTCGCGATCTGGTTCTACATCGCCTCGATCGTGACCGTGGCCGTGCTCCACATCGTCAACAGCATGGCGATCCCGGTCTTCGCGCTGAAGAGCTACTCGGCGTACGGCGGCGCGCAGGACGCGCTCGTGCAGTGGTGGTACGGGCACAACGCCGTCGCGTTCTTCCTCACGACCCCCGTGCTCGGCATCATGTACTACTACCTGCCCAAGGCGGCAGGCCGGCCGGTCTACTCGTACCGCCTCAGCATCATCCACTTCTGGGCGCTCATCTTCCTGTACATCTGGGCCGGGCCTCACCACCTGCTCAACACTGCGCTCCCCAACTGGGCGCAGAACCTCGGCATGATCTTCAGCCTCATGCTGTGGGCGCCGTCGTGGGGCGGCATGCTCAACGGCCTGCTCACGCTGCGCGGCGGCTGGGACAAGCTCCGCACCGACCCCGTCCTCAAGTTCTTCGCGGCCGGCGTCACGTTCTACGGCATGGCGACGTTCGAGGGCCCGCTCCTCTCCATCAAGAGCGTCAGCGGCCTCGCGCACTACACGGACTGGATCATCGGTCACGTCCACGCCGGCGCGCTCGGCTGGAACGGCTTCATGGCCGCCGGAATGTTCTACTGGATGATCCCGAAGCTCTACGGCAAGGCGCTCTACTCGAGGCGCCTCGCCGATTTTCACTTCTGGAGCGGCACGTTCGGCATCCTCCTCTACGTCATCTCGATGTGGGTCAGCGGTGTCACGCAGGGCCTCATGTGGCGCGCGCTCAACCCCGACGGGTCGCTCATGTACCCGACGTTCATCGAGACGGTCCTCGCCCTCAAGCCGCTGTACTGGATGCGCCTCATCGGCGGCACCATCTACCTGCTCGGCATGCTGATGATGGCCTACAACCTCTTGAGGACCATGGCTGGCGCCAAGGTCGTCACCACCGAGGTCTGGGTCGTCGCGCCGGTGAAGCAGCCTGAGCTCGCCTGGGCGAAGATCGTCTTCTCGAAGCCGGTCGTCATCACTGCGGTGGTCTTCGCCATCGCGGGGGTCGGCCTCGTTGCCAACACATTCGCGAGCCCCTTCTTCATGCTGGTCGCGTTCGCGGTCGGTGTGATCGGCGCCATCGCCGTGCAAGCCGCCAAGCGCGGCGGCGCGCCGGCCTGGCACCGCATCCTCGAGGGACGCGCGCTCATCTTCACCGTCTTCGCGACCATCGCGGTGCTCATCGGCGGTGTCGCCGAGCTCGTCCCGGCGCTCATCGTCAAGCCGGCCGAGGCCATGAGCAAGACGGACATCCGCCCGTACCGCGCGCTCGAGCTCGAGGGCCGCGACGTCTACATCCGCGAGGGTTGCTACACCTGCCACTCGCAGATGATCCGCACGATGCGCTTCGAGGCGCAGCGTTACGGAGAGGCCTCGACGATGGCCGACTCCGCGTTCGACCACCCGTTCCAGTGGGGCAGCAAGCGCACCGGGCCGGACCTCGCGCGTGAGGGCGGGAGGTACCCGAACCTCTGGCACTACCGCCACATGGCGGACCCCCGCGCCATCACGGTCGGGTCGATCATGCCGCCCTACGCGCACCTGACCGACACGAAGGTCGACCTCTCCCTGACGAACCAGAAGATGCATGCGCTCCAGACGGTCGGCGTGCCGTACGCGAACGCCGACATCGACGGCGCGCAGGCCGATGCGACGGCGCAGGCCCAGGGCATCGTGAAGGACCTGGCGACCGAGGGCGTGAAGGTCGAGCCCGACACGCAGATGGTCGCGATGATCGCCTACCTGCAGCGGCTCGGTAAGCCGGGCGACGGCAAGAAGCCCGGTAGCGCGGTCGCCGCGGTGACTGAACCGAACGGAGGTGCGAAATGAAATCCGAGCTCCTCGCAACGAGCCCCCTGCTGATCCTCCCGCTGGTGGCGCTCTTCCTCTTCATCGTCGTCTTCACCGGCATGTTCATCACCACGATGAAGAAGCGCGCGGCCGCCTACGACCCGCTCGCCCGCATGCCGCTCGAGGACGACGTCGACCTACAGAAAGGAGCCAGCCGATGAGCGCGCACGAACCCGAAGAGAACAGGGTCATCCACGAAGTCGACGGCATCCAGGAGTACGACAACAAGCTGCCGAACTGGTGGCTGTACACCCTGTATGGCACCATCCTGTTCGGCGCCGGCTACTGGTTCCACTACCAGACGTCCGGCTTC
>Ga0335397_10000837_pt1 | contig 41379 bp, 37 predicted proteins | sample MAT04_FD_205740 | JGI IMG/M metagenome (GOLD analysis project Ga0335397, IMG submission 205740) | Freshwater microbial communities from Lake Fryxell liftoff mats and glacier meltwater in Antarctica - MAT-04 (spades assembly) (version 2) ... | reverse complement strand
GCGGGCTGCAATGGGTATTTTCATGGGCTGATTATCGGAGGTTGGCAGCCTGTGGTTTCAACCGAAAGTAATTTAGGATTGAATGCTGAGCAAATGGCAAGTTTGAGAGAACAATATCCGCAGCGCAATTTCTTTTTACACTCAGTGGGAGAAGGTGGATTGTTGGGGCTAGCCACAGGAATCGCGATCGCAGCAGGTGTGCTGACTTTTCTCTTTGGTTGGCTGAACTTCTCAAAAGGAAGGCTCTATTTTGCTATTGGATTGGTTGTGTTTGGAGCGACTTGGACGGCTTTAACCGTGATGATCTGGGGGCTTGGATATGTTGATTAAGGCGATCGCATCTATCTCCTATCGACTCTCCTGTAGAACCTCTTTTTCAAAGTTACAGGTAAACTTTGGAACGATGACGGAGAATGATCAAAAACTAGGAAGTATTAATTACCGTGGCGCAAGTTGTTTTAGAAAACGTTTACAAAAGCTTTCCCAGTCGTCAGGGCGGCAATTCCTCCAGAGCGGCTACTGATGTGGATGCCGTCGCTATTCTTCGACGCATCAATCTCAATGTTGAAGACGGCGAGTTTATGGTGCTGGTAGGACCTTCGGGCTGCGGGAAAAGTACGTTGCTAAGACTGATTGCGGGGTTAGAGACACTGACGGGGGGAAATGTTTGGGTGGGCGATCGCCAGGTTAATGATCTGCCGCCCAAAGCGCGCGATATCGCTATGGTGTTCCAGAGCTATGCCCTTTACCCGCACATGACGGTATACGACAATTTGGCGTTTGGCTTACGGCGAGCGGGTGGAAATGCTTCAGCGAGCGTGGCTAGTCGGGTGCTGGCTCAGGTAAGCCAAAGTTTGCCTCGGCGCTGGCGGTATGAAACCGAAGATGAACGAGCGATCGCCCAGCGGGTGCAAACCATCGCCGAAATGCTGCAAATCGAGATGTTGCTCGATCGGTTGCCCAAACAGCTATCGGGAGGACAGAAGCAGCGAGTGGCGCTAGGACGAGCAATGGCACGCGATCCCCAAGTTTTTTTGATGGATGAGCCGCTGTCAAATTTAGATGCCAAGCTGCGCACCGAGACGCGAACTCAGATCGTGAATTTGCAGCGTAAGTTAGGAACGACGACGATTTATGTAACCCATGACCAGACTGAAGCGATGACGATGGGCGATCGCATTGCCGTCATGAACGCTGGACAAATTCAGCAAATCGCCCAACCGCTAGAGCTTTACAACCAGCCAGCTAACCGCTTCGTGGCAGAATTTATTGGCTCTCCACCCATGAACTTTCTGCCCGTGCAGGTCAAAGCTCCCGCCACCTTACAGCATCCCCAGTTTCGGCTAACGCTCCCTGGCATCTGGGAAATGGATTTAAGGCACTATGTCGATCGCCCTTTGCTATTAGGGATTCGTCCAGAGCATCTCCATGTCAGCGTTCCAGCTCCTAAAAACATTCCCATTCGTGTCGAGCGCGTGGAGGCGTTGGGCAGCGAAACCTACCTCACGGCAAGTTTGACGGATGTGGAAAATAATCCTGATGTATCGCCCCAGATGCAGGTGCGGGTAGAGCCAGATCGGGCTGTGTCAATTGGGGAAACGCTGTGGCTATCGGTATCGCCAGAAAAAATACATTTGTTTGATGTCGAAACAGGCAAGGCGATCGCTTCACCACTTTTGGGCAGAACCGCGCGTTAAGCGATCGCCTCTAACGTCATGAGTACCCGTCTGCCCAGCTCTTCTTCTAGTCGATGCGCCTGATTAGCATATAGATCTAACTCTAGCGCTCCCGGAAGACTTGCCATAAATACCCTTGCCTGTTCTAAATTGCAGCCTGAAAGTCTGAACAAGAGGCTACTGCAATCGAGCACATCGCCAGGATTAAGGGCGCGGGCTATGGCTAACCTCCAGCGTTGGGGTGGGATCAGGTCGCCGTGCTCAATCCGGCGCAATCCGTTGATGGAAGATAGAATCACCAGGCGATCGCCCTCCATCAACAACCGATCATCTGGTGGCAGCAAAAACTTATCGGGGTCTTGCGCTGTGGGAGGTATGGCTTGAGCTGCCTGATGGTAGACGGGCACAACGCTGTAGCCATACGCGACCTGAGCCAGAGTTTTATTCACTAGCGTATCTGCTGATCCAACCCGATACTCTGTTACCAAAATCGTCTGATGGTTAAGCCGAAATAATCCTAGAATATTTTCACCAAATGCTGCACTGGCAAAGGCTTCTGAGGAAAGGGCGTAGGCAGTTAGCGCTTTGGCATCGGGCAGCAGATCGCTCAAGTTATTGCTGAAGCGTTGCTCATAGGTACGAACCACTAAGCCAATCTCTCGATTAATCTGCTGAGCTGCATTGCGAGCTAACAAGGCGACTTCTAAGTTCAACATTTGGTCTTCGGTCACCACAATGACGCTTTTGGCGGTGGCGAGGTTCGTTTTGGCGAGTTCGGTGAGAGGAGCACCAACGAGGAGCGGCATCTGAGTTTGCAAGTTGAGGTCTTCTAGCTGCTCTGCGATCGCCACAAACGGCTGCTTAAATTCCTTCAGCACTGCCGCAATTCGCTGCCCAACTCTTCCAAACCCAACTAAAACAATATGGTTTCGCTTGGGAATGGGTGGACGTTTTCTAAAAAAATCGAAGCGGGAACTAATCAAAATATCGGTGACTAAACCAAAAACACCCAAAATAAACAAGAGGCTGATAGCAGTTATCAGCAGGCAAATCAGCTGCACCCAACCTGGAATTGTCACTTCTTCTTGCAGCCCACCAAACAAATCACCATAACCTCCCAGCAGCAGAATGGCTCCCGACGAAACGGCTTTTTCCCAGGTCATCCCTGGAACATTGCTTTTGAGAACGATAGCACCCAAGATCCATAGAAGCAGCGAGGCGATCAGCCCTACCCCCACGACAATACGAGTTTGTTTTGCCTGCATCCAACGCCAAAGCAGAGCAAGGCTGCTCCCTAAGCCTCTTTCCTGAATTTTTTGCCAGAGCGATCGCCAATTATTCTCTGGCACTATCAATTCGATGGGTGATTTACTTTGATCAATAACCTCGATGTAAGTGACCGTATCGCCTGCCTTGATGTGAGTATTCGATCGCCATTTGTAAAAAGCGTGGTTTGAGACTAAAGCACGGTTCGAGATTTCTGTCACATTGGCGGGAATATGGCTTAGCAAGCGATAACTCTGTTCGTGCAGCAGTGAGTTTGCCGAAAACCCATCAAAGCGGTGGTCATGCGGCTCTACTCGTTGCTCTACCACTTGCAGCCGCCGATCGCCAATGTCAAAAAAACCTAAAATTCCGGCTCCTAAACCTGCCAGCGTAAAGGCATTTGCGGGCAGCTCAGTTGGCTCAAATACGACGAAATCGCCTAACTGCTGCTTCAAAAGTTGGTTCAGGCTTTGACGCGCAGAACGAACAATCAGACGGATTTCTGGATTAAGCCGACGGGCAGCGATCGCTGTTTCAATATTGACGCTCTCATCACTAGTGACCAGCAAAATTGCTCGACAGTGCTGTACACCTGCTTTAAGTAAGACCTGATCATCTCGACAGTCGCCAATAATCGCGGGTTCATCAAGCAAACTGGGCAAGTCTTGAACCTCCCACTCCTGCGGCTGAACCTTCTCGATCGCGGTCACCCGAATCTCAAACTCGCGCAAGGCAAACCGTTTGAGGCTGTAGACACAATATTGCCCTAAGCCCCCTAAGCCGCAGACGAGGAAGCGATCGATCAAGGCATCAGGTGAACTAGGCGAGGCAGGTGGATTGAGCAATAGACTCGGTTCCTCGCCGCTGTCCTCGCTGTCCTCCAGCTCCATTTGGTGCATCCAGACGGGAACTGGGTTATGAGTTTCGTAGGCGTACACCCGCAAAGTCTCAACCGCCTCAACCCGCAAAGTTTTCATGGTGCGCTGCACAAACTCTAAGAGGCTAGTCTGATCGGGCAAAACATCAGACTCAAGGCGAACGTTGAGTTGTTCTCCCTGCCAGTCAGCGCTGGCGGTGGCGTTTTTGCCCTGAAGCCCTCGATTGAGAAGTGTGGCGATCGCGCCAGGGTCGCCATTTCGACAAAGTTCTAACAGGTTAGTTGGAGTCATGTTGGAGTCATGTTGGAGTCATGTTGGAATCAGCCTAGCCACGATGCCAATCCGTCACGCCCCCCGGTTTGTCGATGAGCGTCACCCCATTGTCCTTTAGCTCATCTCGAATGCGATCGGCTTCAGCAAAATTCTTGGTCTGCTTTGCTTCATTTCGCGCCTGAATCTTCGCGTCAATCTCCGCATCCAATAGCACATTCAATAGCCCGCTAGAATAATCCTCCACATCTGGTCTAGCTCCTAACCCCAAAACTTGCGCCAGACACACTAACATTTGCCACTGCTGCCTCAGCGCCTGGGGATCAGTCGCCGTCTGACCTGCATGGGTCAAAATGTTGCCTTCTCGCTGCAAGTCTTTTGCCAATTCAAACAGAACCGCTACGCCTCCGGGCGTATTCAGGTCATTATCCATTGCGGTCTGGAAGCGCTGAACGAGTTCGCTGTCCATTGCAATTCTCATCGCGGCAGGATCGCCGAAAGAAACATCTTGAGTATCTGTCCAGCCTAGCTTTTGTCCCTGTTGATAGCCAAAGAGAAGCCCTTCTTTCAGGGTGCCCCAACTATTTTCTGCCGAGGCGATCGCCACCTCGGTAAAGTCCAACGGCTTACGGTACTGCGCTTGCAGAATAAACAGCCTTAGTGCCATCGGATCTACCCCAGAATCCAAGAGCCTGCGAATGGTCGTGAAGTTGCCCAGCGATTTGGACATTTTCTCACCGTTCACATTCACCATGCCATTGTGCATCCAGTACCGCGCCAAAGGCTTGCCTGTGATGGGTTCTGATTGGGCAATTTCGTTTTCGTGGTGAGGAAATATTAGATCTGTCCCGCCTGCATGGATGTCGATCGTGTCGCCCAGGCGATCGCGCACCATTGCCGAACATTCAATGTGCCACCCCGGACGACCCGCGCCCCAAGGCGACTCCCACGCAGGTTCCCCTGGTTTAGCCCCCTTCCACAGCGCAAAATCAGCCGGGTCACGCTTGCGACTTGCCTCTGGGTCTTGCTCGTCCAATCGTCCACTCGCCCCCGCCTGCATATCGTCTAGCTTTCGCCCCGACAGCTTGCCATAGTCCGCAAACGATCGCACCGAATAATACACGTCTCCCGCCGCTGGGTAAGCATAGCCCTTCTGCTCTAGCTCATGGATCAATCGCTTAATGCCGTCTAGTGTATGGGTTGCACGCGGGTACTCATCCGCCTCCATCACATTCAGCCGCGCCATATCTTCAAAATATGCCTGAATGTAATGCTCGGCGATCGCTTCCATTGAGGAGCCTTCTTTTTTGGCACGGTTCAAAATCTTGTCGTCAATATCTGTAAAGTTCTGCACATACCGAACTTCGTAGCCGCGCCAGCGCAAATACCGCCGCGCCACGTCCCAAATAATGCAGGCTCTAGCATGACCCAAATGGCAGTAGTCGTAAACCGTTACGCCGCAGTAATACATCTTCACTTTGCCCGGCTCTAACGGCTCAAAGGGTTCTTTGCTGCGAGTTAACGTGTTGTAAAGCGATAAGGTCATGGCAATAGAGGCAAGCGCGACAACTTGAAAAATTTGACGATAGGAATCAATCTCAAACGCTACAATAGGCAATCTAGGCGTAAATCTAGAAATTAATTGCTTTATTGCAATCTTCAACTATATATCCTGAACCCTACCCACTGCGCACCATGACATCAGCAGTTATCCCCAACCGTTCCACCCAGCCTCCTAGTCCTATGGACGATGCTAAAAAAGGGCTGCCCGTTACCATCATTACAGGCTTCCTGGGCAGTGGCAAAACCACCTTGCTCAATCATATTCTTAGCAACCAAGACGGGATCAAAACCGCCGTTCTAGTCAACGAGTTTGGCGAAATTGGCATTGATAATGAGCTGTTGATTACCACCGAAAACAGCGATGAAAACATGGTGGAACTCAGCAACGGCTGCATTTGCTGCACCATCAATAATGATCTAATGGAAGCGGTGTATCGAGTATTAGAGCGATCGGACAAAATTGACTATCTAGTGGTAGAAACTACTGGATTAGCTGATCCTCTGCCCGTTGCGCTCACTTTTCTAGGAACCGAACTGCGAGATTTGACCCGCCTTGATTCTATTGTCACGCTGGTTGATGCTGAAAATTACAGCGTTGACCTGTTTAACAGTGAAGCGGCGTACAACCAAATTCTTTACGGCGATATCATCCTGCTCAACAAAACCGATTTGGTGGATGAAGCCGATTTAGATTCCCTAGAACTCAAGATTCGGGATATAAAAGAAGGCGCCAGAATTCTTCGGACAACCCAGTCAAAAGTGCCGCTGCCTTTGGTTTTGAGTGTGGGATTATTTGAATCAGATAAATATTACAGTTCTGAATCTAAGGAGCAAGATGCTCACGACCATCACGATCATGACACCCATAATCATGACGCCCATAATCACGAGGCTCATGGACACGATGATCACGATCACGCCGCTTGTGAGAACGACCATGACCACGATCATCACCATCACTCCAATCACTTAGAGGTCGATGGATTTACTTCTTTGTCGTTTCAGAGCGATCGCCCTTTCTCAATCAAAAAGTTCCAGCAATTTCTCGATCACCAGCTCCCTGCCACTGTCTTTCGTGCTAAAGGCATCCTCTGGTTCGACGAAAGCCCCAAGCGTCACGTTTTTCACCTCAGCGGTAAACGGTTCTCGCTCGACGACACAGAATGGACGAGTGAGCCTAAAAATCAGCTTGTCTTAATTGGGCAAGAACTTGACCATGAGCAGCTCAAAGCTCAGTTAGAATCCTGTATTTGCCTACCTTCTACTCATCGAGGTCGAGGCTTCGGCAAATAAAATCTAGTTTTCTCAAGGATCAAATCTAGAGAATATGCCAGGGGCACCAGGCACTCTAGATTTGGTTGTTTCGCTGGATATTCGCATAAGAAATTCTAATGTATAGAAATTTTCTGTTGTTGACGACTTATATAAATAACTGTTAGTGTTAGGAAACATCTCGCAATATATTAACGCAGCCCATTCTCTATGACCCGTGTTGTCGTATTTGATTCAGACGATTCTTCAGTGCATAGCGATCTCTCTGAGATATCTGCCAGGAGTCGCACAACGTCTCACTCTGAGCATCGCCGTCCTTTCCTTTCCGCCGCCACTACGCTTTTCTGTGACTTTGATGGGCCCATTGTGGATGTTTCTGAGCGGTACTACAGCACCTACCAGCTAGGGCTTGCTGAGCTTCAAAGCGTCTATCGGACTGCTGGGAACTCTTTGCCTATTCGTATCCTCAGCAAAGAACAGTTCTGGAAGATGAAGCAAGAGCGCACTCCCGATATAGAAATTGCCATGCGTTCGGGTCTACAGGGGCAGCAGATTGACCATTTTCTGCAACGGGTGCCCCAGATTGTTAACCAGCCTGCTCTGCTGCACCAAGACCAGCTCCAACCCGGCGCAAGGTGGGCTTTGGCGCTTCTTCATGCCAAAGGCGTTCGCCTAGTTTTAGTGACTCTGCGCTGTCAAATCCAAGCCACTCAAATGCTGCAAAGTTATGGCTTAGATCATGTCTTTAGCGAAATTTGGGGTACGCATGATTCAACCGCCGCTTACAGCAATCAGTCTCACCACAAAACACAGTTGTTAGAGAAGGCGATCGCCCATCTCTCCTGGGAAAATCATGCCCTTGCCCACGCCTGGATGATTGGGGATACTGAAGCCGATGTTTTGGCTGGCAAAGCGATGAGCATTCCCACTATCGCGGTTACCTGTGGCATCCGCAGTTACAACTACCTGCAAAAACTCCAGCCCACTCGTATTCATACTGACTTGCTCTCAGCCGTTCACCATTTTGTTGATTTTGAGCGAATCGCCAAGGCTGAACGCACAGTAGAACTTAGAAACTTTGGTTCTTAAGTTTATTTTGCTGAGGTTGTATGACGGTCTCTACCATCTCCCACCAACGATTGAGCGGATAGTAAACTACGGGTGCCCACAGGCTGCTAAGGATTGCAGAACTTAAAGCAATTCGTTGGTGGTTTGTCCAAATTTCTCCCAAGGTTCGATTTGCCATCTCAGTCGAAGCGGCAGGGTTGTGCCAGCTAAACTGAAGCGCCGTGATGGTGGCAGCCAAAACTGCCATACCGAAGACAATGAGCGAAATAGAAACAAAATCTTCTCTGATATAGCGCTGCTTTTGCAAACGGGCAGTTAGAAAACCCACCACCGCTAAGCTAAAGACATGGGTCGGATCAGAGTAGGTCATGCCATCTTGAATTAAGCCAAGCACCAGTCCGGCGATCGCCCCTTCAAACCCTGTGCGTTTCACACTCCAAGCCACCACCCAGATTAGCAGCCAATTAGGGCTAACTGACAGCAGTTCCATTCCGGGCAGTCGCATGGGCAAAATGAGCAAGCAAATAAAGACCGAACCTGCAGTAACCGCCCAATTAATAGTTTGAAGCGTCCGAGGTTCCAACTTCGTGAAATTACTAATCAAGGATTGTCCCTTCCTTCCACTGGGTCTGAAACAGGCGGTGCAGTCTCAATCGGTGCAGGTAGTGCGGGCGATGTCATTGCCGGAAGCGGTTCTTCGACTGGAGCCGGCTCGACTGGGTTAGGCAAACTAGCTTTGGGTACCACTGGAGGCACATCCTCGACGTTTGGCTCTGGCGTAGGGGGGGCAGAGATGGGCTGCTCTAGAGGGGCGATCGGGGGTGGCTCAGCTTCGGTTCTATTTTGGAATTGCTGAATGCTTTCTTGAGGAAGATTATATTCTGTTAATTGATTTTCAGGCGCAACAGGATCTGTTTGTAAAACAGTGGGTTTTGCAGGTTCCTTTGCGCGCGCTTTTTCCGCTGCCGCTCCCGCCTCAGCCAGCTTAGGATTGGGGCTGACGATCACCCACTCTAAATGACTAATGGGTGCAGAAAGCTCGATTACAGCTTCAGGGGCTGGACTTTTGTTAAAACTAATTGATTCGACAATTCCGACTGGTAAGCCTGAAGGAAATAAGCGGCTAAGAGCAGAGGTTGTCACCACATCGCCCTTACGAACATCAGGGACTTTATCAACAAATACCAGGATAACTCGATTCGCTGATTGCCCTCGAATGTAACCCATGTTGCGCGATCGGCTTATAGTTACACCGACTTTACTACTCGGATCGCTAATCAGCAAGACTCGGCTAGTATGAGGCGTCACTTCTACAACCCGACCCACAATTCCACCAATGCCTGAAACTATGAATCCTGGCTGAATACCGTCATTGCTGCCTCGACTGAGAACAATCTCTTGCCACCAATGATCAGAACTGCGTCCAATGACTGGGGCTGTGATACCTTTATCCGATCGCTGATCGACATACTTAAGTAGCCTTTGCAGTTCTCGGTTCTGGCTTTCCAACTCCACCAAGCGCTGCTCTAGCTCGCGTTCTCTGGGTGATCCAGCTTGAGTGACTTGCGCCGGATCACGGAAAAAGGGTTGAGTTAACCAACGGTATGTTTCAAAAACAAGCGCTCCCTGGGTTTGCCGAAGCAGCACAGCGCTGCCTATCGCTAGACTAATCAGCCCTAGCTTGACCCCATTGCGATCCCACCAACGACGTAATGCGTACATCCAAAATCTGTAAAAACTGAATACAGCCCCAAGTTACTTAAAATGATATCAGCTCTCAACTAGCCGAACATTCGCAGGAGAGCCAGGAATGATCGGCTGTAGGCGTGTTCGCCCGTTGATTAGCCCGATCGCCTAATGAAAGCGAGACGAACGTCCACTAAAGACCCGTTCCAGTTGCTTGAAGTTTTCCAGGACTCGTCCTGTTCCTAGCACAACGCAGCTCAAGGGGTCTGCGGCTACGTGAACCACGATACCCGTCTCATGACTGATGAGAGTATCTAGACCTTTCAGCAACGCTCCACCACCCGCCAACATGATGCCGCGATCGATAATGTCGGCTGCCAGCTCAGGCGGGGTGCGCTCTAGGGTGCGCTTCACCGCTTCAATAATGACTGAGAGCGGCTCCGTCATTGCTTCACGAATTTCAGGGGCTTTTACAGATACTGTCCGAGGTAATCCAGACAAAAGGTGCAAGCCTCTCACGTCCATGACTAACTCATCGTCATCATCCATCGGATAGGCAGAGCCAACGAAGATTTTAATCTCTTCAGACGTTCGTTCCCCAATAACTAGGTTATGAACCTTTTTCATGTAATGAACGATCGCCTCACTCAACTCATCACCCGCGACCCGCACCGACTCGCTCAGCACCGTTCCCTGCAAGCTGAGCACGGCAACTTCAGTTGTGCCGCCCCCAATGTCAATAATCATGTTTCCGGTCGGCTCGGCAACGGGCAAGCCAGCACCAATGGCGGCAGCAACGGGTTCGTCAATCAAAAAGACATCTCTTGCCCCAGCTTGAGAGGCTGCTTCCATGACGGCTCGACGCTCTACCCCAGTCACACCGCTGGGAATCCCGATGACGATGCGGGGTGATATGAGGGCACGACCTTCATGGACTCGTTGAATAAAATGCTTGAGCATTAATTCTGCTGTATCAAAGTCTGCGATCACTCCATCTCGCAGTGGACGCAGGGCAATCACGTTGCCAGGGGTTCGCCCTAACATTTTCTTGGCATCTTCGCCAACAGCCAGGGGTTCCTTTGTTTCCTGGTCGATGGCGACTACGGAAGGCTCCTGAAGCACAATGCCTTTGCCAGATACATAAACAAGCGTGTTTGCAGTACCGAGATCGATACCCATGTCACGCGATAATGAGAAGCGATTTAAGAAACCCACTAACTTTCTAAGCTCCCAGAACTAGACGCTTGATTTGAGATTGCACGATCGCTCAATACCATGCTGAATCTTATTACGTTTTTCACTCATAGTCTAGTCAATATAATACAAAGCCCGACGACTTCCTCAGAATTGACCTCAGATTCAGGGGATAATCCAGCCAGTTTTGACGACTTCATGCCTTGTTTAATCAATTGACACGGGTGGCTACCCGAAAAAACTTGAGTTCCTTCATCTTTTTGATTGTCTGTAGACCACTGTAGACTGTAGACGTAATATTTGCGATCGCTTTATCAACAGTTTGATTACAATAGCTAAATGCAGGATTTCGTACCTTTGTACTATAAAAATCCTACGAATTTGCAAGAGGATAATTTATGAGTCTTAATTCAGTAACTTTAGTCGGACGGGTTGGAAAAGAGCCTGAAGTAAAGTACTTTGAATCAGGCAGCGTGGTCTGTCGCTTCACACTTGCGGTTAAACGACGCAAGAAAGATAGCGATGAGCCAGACTGGTTTGATTTAGAAGTGTGGGGGCAGCCTGCTCAAATCGCTGCCGATTACGTTCGTAAGGGCAGCTTAATTGGGGTTTCGGGGGCGTTGAAATTTGACTATTGGCAAGATAAAACCACTGGTATCAGTCGCTCTAAACCGCTGATCCGAGTCGATCGCCTAGATCTATTAGGCTCTAAGCGCGATAACGAGGCAGGTGGAAACAGCAGTTACGGAAATGATGAATTCTAGGGCGTAAAAAAGATCTGAGAGGCAGTCGCCTTGATACCCCTCTCAGGTCTAGTTACTGTCTTCATCGTCGCGGAGGTCTGCGAAATCTTGGCGCCTGTTTTGAGGAATGGGCCAGTCTTCATTTTCTCCACCAACAACTAAGCGCTCGATGGTGACATAATCTTTGTTGAGCTGTTCTAGGGCATTGATAAGAACGTCGAGGGCGATCGCGTCAGAGGTGCCCATATCAAACCAGCAACGTGCCCAAGTGCCTTCATACTCAAACTCTCCCAGGTTATGCATCAGCGCCATGAAGCTATTGCTTGATGCTTCTTGGTCGTAGTCCATGTAGCTAATTTCCATGCCTGTGTCTTGAACTTGCAGGTTTTCGGCATTGAATCCGCCCAGCTTGCCGAGGAGAAACAGAGAGCTGAACACCTCTTCAACGTACTGGCGCTCCATTTCCGAGGGCACTGTGCTGAACTCTAACCAGATCCACAGGTCAAAAAAGTCACATTCGCGAAATTGTACTTGCATGTCGAAGATTTAAGGTGGGGATCAATGATTATCAATCAGCCCTATTGTACTGCTGCAAATCGCGGCGTTATCTCCGATTTTTCCAATCTCCAGGTTTTCGACTGCAATGCATTACAGCAAGAATGAGAATGTAGTCTTGCTCAATCGTATACAAAATGCCATATGGGAACTTTTGAGTCAAGTACCGCCGAACGTCTTCATCAATAACGCCCCAACGGGCGGGCGACTCTCTAATTTGATAAACTGCATTTTCAACCGTATCAATGAATGCTTGAGCAACTTCTGATCCCTGCTGTAAATAGTACTCAACAGCTTCGGCATATTCAGTTAGGGCTTCAGGGTGAAAGACATATTTCATTACTCAAGTAGCTGCCTCACTTGAGCTAAAGAATCTTCTCCTGCAACGGGTTGAACAGTCCCATTTCTTACCTCATTCCGTCGTCGCTTTGCCTCGGTTGTCCAAGCTGCCTGAATTGTTGGATCAATGTCGAATTCCAGGCTTTCCACTAACTTTTCAATCAGGATCGCTCTGGATGCACTTGGCAAGGATAAGACTTCTTCTGTGAGTTGCTCGATCGATCGCATGAGTACACACTAGCGGCTAAGTTGTGCTCACAGTCTAACAAAACCTGGTACGAAGGTGCTTATAGATTGACTTACGTAAACCTTCTCAAGCTTAAGGCTCTCTAAAACTAGCTTGCCCTCTCGAAACCCTAAACTTGAGTGTTGAGCTAGGTAAATCACCGCTCAATCGCTCAGATTCCCGGCATTTTCGACATCCCTGGAATCCAGCCCGATCGCCTCTCCAATGTTCTGCAACCCGCGCTCCTCCATCTTCTGTACTAATCCCTTCAAAACCCGCTGCACCATCCCCGGTCCTTCATAAATCCAACCGGTATAAACCTGGATTAAACTGGCTCCAGCCGTAATCTTTTCCCAGGCATCTTCTGCGGTAAAAATACCGCCTACGCCAATAATCGGTAGCGTGCCCTCAGTTTGTTGGTAAATGAATCGGATCACCTCCGTCGATCGCCCTCTCAAAGGTGCCCCACTGATCCCCCCCGCTTCTTCTGTGACCGGATTTCCGGTCGCTGCGATCATTTGCGTTTTGAGATTATCCCGGCGGATCGTGGTGTTAGTTGCAATAATGCCTGAGAGTTGATGGGTTTGTGCCAGCTCAATGACACTGGCGATCGCCTCCCACTCTAAATCAGGCGCGATTTTCACAAATAAGGGCTTTCGCTCGGAATTTTCTTGCTGAAGCGTCGACAAAATCGGTTCAAGCTGTTCGGTTGATTGAAGCGATCGCAACCCCGGCGTATTGGGTGAAGACACATTGACTACAAAATAGTCACCCAATTTTTTCAGCAATCGAAAGCTCTCCAAATAATCAGCCGCCGCATCTTCCAGCGCAGTGATTTTAGATTTGCCCAAATTAATCCCAATGGGAATGGCGATCGCGTGAGTGGTCGCCAACCCGCTCCCCAGACGCTTCGCCAAAGCCGCCGCCCCCAAATTGTTAAACCCCATCCGATTTAAAGCCGCCTCATCTAACGGTAGCCGGAACATCCGAGGCTTAGGATTACCAGGCTGCGCATGAAAGGTGACTGTTCCTAGTTCGGCAAAACCGAAACCAAAATTTTCCCAAACATTGGCAGCAACTCCGTTTTTATCAAACCCAGCCGCAATGCCGATGGGATTAGGGAATTTTATCCCCCATTGCGTTTGCTCTAGACTCGGGTGCTCAAAGCGGCAGGTTCGTCTAATTTGTTGTCGCAAAAAGCTCAGGGGTGGGCGATCGCCATATCGATCAAGCCAGCCCAAAAGCTGGAGGCTCTGATCATGAGCTTGCTCAGGGTCAATATTCAAACCTTGAAACAGTAGCGGACGAATTCCAGACTTATAAATATCCAATGCACCGATCCCAAGGGCTACAGCTTAAAAGATAGCACTCCCCTTTACAGGGGCACTCTATGGAAGACCAAGGGGCGCTACGACAAAAGTTCTGGTTTTGAGCTTCTTAAGAGAAGCACCTTTTTAGCATTAGCACAGGAAATTCTGATAGGTTGGCATGGGTTCGCAAAAAGAATCGTTAAGCTACAACAAACAACTCGTCGCCTTAGAACTTGTGCTTCAAGCTCTAAGAGAAGGGGAAACTGAAGATGGATTAGTTCGAGTCACCTTGGATTATCTCAAATCAGAACTGCACTATGCCCTGGTTTGGTTAGGACTCTACGATCGCAACAATCATCGGTTTTTGGGCAAAGGCGGCAGTTGTGCAAGCGGAGATCCCAGCTTTTTTAAGCGTCGATTTACGGTGCAGCCGGGCGACCTTCTAGAACAGGTCATGGTGCAGCAACGCCCCTTAGGAATTCCCAATTTACAAGAAGCCAAAGTAAGCGATTGGAGCATTGCAGCTCAGAAGTTCAATATCCAAGGAACGGTGATTTTTCCGATCCATTATAAAAACACCTTTTTGGGCGTAGTTTTGCTGGGTTCGGCACTGTGGGGCACTTCTCCCCACGCTGAAGAAAAAACTCGGATGTCGATGATTCTGGGAGAGTTGGGAAAATCGCTTTACCTATTAGAAATAGATCAGCAGCGGCAACAGGTCAAACGCCTCGATATACCCCTGTTGAATCTTCTGCCCAAACTGCGCGCTGCTTCGCACATACCGCAAGGGTCGCTCCCTAACCTCAAGAAACAGCTTGCAGCCATTATTGACGAAACCCATTGCTTTATTACGCCTTATCGCACCAACATTTATTGGTATGAGCCCAAGCGGCGTTATTTTTGGAAGCGCTTGGGCAATCAAGGGATAGGTTTTACAGCCAAAGAAGGAAAACAGGCGCTAGAAATTTCAGTTCAAGAAGTTACTAGCTTTTACTATGCTATGGCAAATGATCAACTGATCTCGGTGGACGAGTCAGACGTTTTGTTGCCAGCCGATCAGACGGGGCGATTGATGCAGATTATTCAGGCGCGATCGCTGATTGCTGCTCCTATTATTTATCAGGAAGAACTTCTAGGTTTTTTGTCTGTCGAAGGCAACAAAGCCCGGATTTGGACGGAAGCAGAAAAAGCCTTCGTTCGAGGAGCTGCCCATTTAGCGGCACTCATCGCCCCGTTAGATCAGATGGAAAAAACGACCCAACAAGTGAAGCTCGACCAAAGCTTGACGGCTGAGGTATCACACGCTCTTTATAGTGAGGAAGACTGGCTGAGTAGCCTTAAAAAATGCACCGAACAACTCTGCCAAAGATTCACGGTAGAACGGTTTTTGGTGTTGCTCTACAACAAAGACCTAAAAAAGTTTGAAATTTTCTATCAGAATCAGCCTCCCGGCAAACGCCGCGCCTTGCCAACTGTTCTAGAAGTCCTTGATCCCGTCGATTGGCAAATGTTGGAGCGAAGCTTAGAGGCGATCGCCATTGAGAACTTAGAAGAAGATCTCAAGCTGATAGCATGGCGTCAAATGTTTGTGGAATTTGGAATGCGATCGCTGCTCGTGTGCAGTACATCGATAGGTAAGCCCCTAGAGGCACTGGTCGTTATGGGGCAGGACGCGACGCGGAGTTGGAGCCATATCGAGCGAGATCTATTCCGAACCGTTAGCCAGCAAGTTGGGTTATTAACCCATCAAATTCGGCTGCAACGAGAAACTGATCAACTGCAAAAGAACTATCAGGCACTTCAGTGGGGGCTGACGACTCTACAGCAAACTCAAAAGCTAGAGCATTTAGAACAAACTGCGGCACAGCAAATTGCAAAAATTCTGCAAGTTCCTTTAGTGACGCTGCTCACTTGGCAACCTCGTCAAACTTTGGCTCGGATTGTGGCGCCTGTTGTCAAACAGCAGCAGTTTGGTTTAATCACCGATTTGCTGATTCCCATTCAAACAGATCCCCTGATCCAAGCTGCCCTTCAAGCCGATGGGCTGATATCACTGAGTCATGATGAAATTTCGCTGGAAACTCGCTCTTGGTTGAGTGGTTCTGAGATTGGTCAGGTTTTAGCCATGACGCTCCGTACTGCCCCTGACCATGAACCCACCGGGATGATAGTGGTGGGCGATCGCCAAAACCGCACTTGGACAGACAATCAGTTCAACGTCCTCAGCCTGTTGGCAAATCAGTTAGCAGGGTGTCGGCGCAATTTAGTTCTCACTAAAAGTCTGGTCGCTCAAAAAGAAACCTTAGAACAACTTAACTGGTACAAACAACGCCGCCTTGAAGAGGTCTACCGCATTCTCGGCATGGGCGTTCGGCGACTGAACGAACTTTCTAGCCAGCAAGATATGGCTGCGAGTCTGCGCTATCCCCAAATCCTCCGGTACCTAGGCAGCACCCTTTCAGCGATGACTCCGCTGTTAAAACATGAGCAATGGCAGTTCCATGAGAATTATGAAACAATTCCCCTAGCCAGTTTGTTAAAGCAGGCGCTAGAACGGGTTGATGTCGCATTTAAGCAACGTCAGCTCTGGTTCCAAGTTCACAACGAGGCAAACCTCATCCTTGGCAGCGACATTACTAAAATTGAGTTTGTCTTACACGAAATCCTCATTCTTGCCTGTGAGCGATCGCCAGTGGGCGGACGTTTGGACATTTGGTGTCGTCAAAAAAATGCAGACTTTCTAGATCTGTCTGTGACAGACCAAGGTCGATTAGAACCGCAGTTTGTGGCAGCACTCCAAGCCGGACGGTCAGATGATCTGCTGGTGCCATCCTTGTTAGACCAACCTCCCGGACTGCACCTCACCATCTGTCAAACTCTCATGCGGCGAATTGGCGGTGAATTCACGCTGGGCATTATGGAAGACGATCGCATTCTCAGTTCTCTTCTCATTCCGCTAGACTCCAGAATGCCAACGGCAAAGCCATCGAGCGGATAGGGTTAGGAGGCGGGACGCTTCTGCGGACTCACTGGTTTAGTTGTTTGAGCTTGTTGAAAGAAAACCTTGTAAACTTCGTGGGCAATGGGGATCGCGGCAACCCCGCCGTAACCACCATTTTCCACCACTACAGCGATCGCTATCTGAGGATTTTTGTAGGGCGCGTATCCCACGTACATCGCGTTGGGTTCCCGTCCGGGGCCTACTTCAGACGTTCCTGTTTTGCCTGCGGTTAAAGGAATGGAACCATCATTGAGGCTTTGTCCTGTGCCCTTTTGCACGACAGCCAGCAAGCCTTGTTGAATGGTTCTGAGGGTTGCAGGAGATATGCCGGTGGCAACTCGCTGGGTCATGGCAGTAGGAGTTTCGCTCATTAATAAATGAGGTTGAACGCGCCAACCCTGATTAGCGATCGCCGATACCACTACCGCCAATTCCAACGGAGTTGCCAGCGCCAGCCCTTGACCAATTGACATACTGACCGTGTCGCCGCCGTACCAGGGTTCGCCATAGATCTTTTCCTTAGTTGCCGGAGTGGGAAGGCTCCCATGCATTTCCCCTTCCAGCCCAATATTGGTCGATCCAATGCCTAGCTTTTTGCCCCATCTAGAGATTTCTTCAGGGCCTGTTTTCAACCCTACCTGATAGAAAAACGTATTACTGCTAAAGGCAATTGCATCTTGAAACCCAATCACCCCATAGCCTGAATTCCCATGTTCCCAAAACTGAATGCCACCCATGCTAATAAAAGCAGAAGTCATTAGGGTTGAATCAGGGAGGAAATTCCCCGACTCCATCCCTGCTGTTGCCGTGACAATTTTAAAGGTACTTCCGGGTGGATAGCCTTGGAGGGCACGATTAAGAAACGGCTGATCACCAGATTGAAGACGTTCCCAATCTTTGTCTGAAACTCGTCGAGTAAATGCACCGGGGTCAAAGGTCGGCGAACTTGCCATAACCAAGACTTCACCCGTATTCACGTTCATCGCCACTACGGCTCCCCGTCTGCCGTTGAGCGCTTTCTCTGCTGCCTGCTGCATGTCCATATTGAGGGTCAGCTTAACGTCGCGCCCGCCCACTGCCGGCTCGACTCCTAACAGCCTAGTTTCTTTGTCGCGGGCATCGACTTCGACCATTCGCTTGCCCCATTTGCCTTCTAACTCAGTATTGGCTAAACGCTCAACTCCCATTTGTCCCACAATCATGCCGTTGGGGTAATTGGGGTGGGCTTTGAGGTCTGCCTCAGACGCTTCGCCAATATAGCCCAAAACATGAGCCGCCAATCCGTTGTTGCTGTAAGAGCGGGTTGAACCTACAAAGACCTCTACGCCCGGAAGCTGCTCTTCTTGTTCTGCTAAAGACACGATCGCCGTAGGGCTAATTTGTTGACTAATGCGAACTGGCAGAACCGAGTTGTAGCCGCCTTTTTCTTTTTCAATGTGATCAATAATTTCTTTTACTGGAATTCCTAGAATGGGGCTGAGTTTGACTGCGCTTTGCTGCCACTGCGCCGGAGTTTGTTGCCGGGGCCAGAGGTAGACGCCATGGGAAATACGGTTGCTGGCTAGCAGTTTGCCATGTCGATCGCGGATGTTACCCCGATCGGCAGGCAGGGGCATGGGGCGAATGCGGTTTTGTTCGGCAAGCTGGGCGTTAGTTTTGCCTTGAATAATCTGCAACTGACCCAGGCGAAAGACACAGATCCCCATTAAGGTCGTGATGCCACACATCAGAAATGCCGATCGCCAGAGAATACTCTCTCGACCACCTGCTCGTTTGACAAGAGATGCGGTAAAAGGTTTGTTGAAACGAGGAATGCTACTAGCCATGCACAATCACCCTGATACATCTCTGATGTTTGACAAAACCCTGACGTTATGAGACCCATGTAATGCCTATAGGTTTCCCCTGGAAATCACTGAACTCAACGACCCTAGATTAATGCACCGTCCGTTGACTTGAGGGCTGAATAAATTCCCTGAGATGAGGCTGTTCACGCAGAGCGACTTTAAATTAGCCTTAGTATCAGGCTGATTTGTCATTTCAGTCTGATCCTCCAGAATATCTTTACTAAATCTGCATGAGAACAGATTGTACAGATGAATTCGATCGTTAACGTGTCAGATGAGAGACAATAGGACAGAAATAATCGATCGCGCTCTTCGAGACTTCCCTATGGATACGAACATTAAAGTCATTCAACCTGCAGGTGTACTGGATGGAAACCAGACGCATCAACTTCGAGGAGAACTGAACGACGTAGTTGGGACTGGGGCAAGGTTAATTTTGGTAGACCTGACAAATGTCACCTTTATGGACAGTTCCGGCTTAGCAGCGCTTGTCACTGCCTTCAAAACAGTTCGCTCTGCCGGAGGAAAGCTTTGTGTTTGCTCAGTGAATCAACAGGTCAGAATGTTGTTTGAACTGACCAGCATGGATCGAGTCTTTGAAATTTTTACCGATCAAGATCACTTTATTAAAACGCTTACCCCAGAAGTATAAGGGATCTGCATTGAAATAAAGTCCCAATGGGATGCGTTAGCTTTCTAGCCCCCTAAATCCCCCAATTCTGGGGGACTTTGAAAGGCTCGGAAGTCCCCCAGAATTGAGGGATTTAGGGGGCGGATCGGGACGTTATTTCATTGCTACTCCCTAAGCGGATTAGCTGAAGTTGACCCGCAGTAAAGATAAATCATCGTCGAATGTTTCAATGCCGCTGAGCTGTTGAATCGTTGTCAGAACTTCATCTAAGTTGATAGTCGTTTCTAACTTAACTAAGGTTTCAGTAAACTCATTCAGCCCCCAAGATTGATACTCTGTTTGGCTGACGTCGTAAACGCCATCGCTGAAGATATAAAGTGTGCTGTTTTTGGGGACGGTTTGGCGATCGCTAACAAATGTTGCCTCAGTTAACATCCCAATCGGAAAATTGGGCGTTTTTAGCTGATAAATTTCTGTTAACCCTTCTGCCGTCTGAACTCTTAAAACAGCAGGTGGATGTCCAGCGCTGGCATAAGTTATCTGGCGCTTAATTTGGTTGTACACACCATACCAAATTGTGAAATATTTATCATTTTGTTGGCTCATTTGAAAAGATTCATTCAACGCCCTTAAAACATCGTGGGGTTGATAAAAATTGACATCGGGTAAAGACTGCAACCGCAAAATGTTGAGGAGTAAACTAGAGGGCAGCGCCGCGCCTAAACCATGCCCAGAAACATCTAGCAAATACATCACTAAGTAGTCTGGATCGAGCCAAAAATAATCAAAGCAATCGCCACCTAATTGCCGGGATGGAATAAATCGGGCGTCAATATTAACGTTACCTCTCATCGGCAGAGGCAGGAGCGATCGCATGTAGGTCGCTGCCTCGGCTAGCTCTGCTTCTAGCAATTGCTTCTGGCTTTGTAAGTCTTGGCTTAACTGATGTAGTCGTAATCCTGCCTTTACTCTCGCCTGTAACTCTCCAATGTTAATGGGTTTAGAGAGAAAATCATCTGCTCCTGTATTTAACCCTTGAATGCGATCGGCAACCCCACCGCGCGCCGTTAGTAAAATAAAAAATGTTGTCGATAATTTAGGATTTGCTCTAACTTGGCGACAGACCTCTAACCCATCGACAATTGGCATAATCCAATCACAAATAATCATTGCCGGATGGAGATTCTGTGCCTGTTCAATACCTTCTCGTCCATTGGTCGCCAGAACAACTTCATGACCCTGATTTTGTAATGCTTTCTTAATTAAGAGTCGAATCACAGAGTCATCATCAATAACTAGAATCTTTGACATAAACAATTATTTACTTTTAACTGGTTTTTAACGTTTATATAGATGAAATAAATAGGGTAGTATGAAAGGTGGGATGCCGCAAGTTTGAATGTCTTTAGGCACAAAGGACACGAATGCTTCTCACCCCTAAACTCCCCGCAGAAAATATTAATATTTCTTAAGTATTTGGAAGCTTAAAATGAAATTGCAGCATGTAATTTCGGCAGATTTCTGCCCACTAGATCCCCCTAAAAGAGTAAAAATTACCGTTCGGACTGATCTGGGTTTATTGGCTCAGATCCTCAGTTGGTTCGACCAATTCAAACACCCTACTTTACCGCACACAGTCTGGTTGCAGTGCCAATTAGCTCTGGCAGAGGGATTTACCAACGCGGTTCGCCATGCCCATCAGAATCAGCCCTCAGACATTCCGATCGAAATTGAGGTGAGTACACGCAGTCAGGCGATCGAAATTCGCATTTGGGATCAGGGTTCGGGCTTCGATCTAGAAAGGTCTCTCAATACTGTTCCGGCATTTATGGATCTGCTGGCGGAAGGAGGACGGGGACTAAAGATTATTGCAAAAACTGCCGATGTGTTCAGTTACACCCGAACCGCCGATCATCGAAATTGTCTTTTGATTATTAGAAACTATCCGCCTCAAGTTTGAGAGGATGTTTGAAAGGTCTGGATTCATGGGTAGCTCTAAGAGGATGTCTAAAAAGTGGCGTTGCTGAACCGATGTATGATTTGCCCTCATCCCCGACCCTTCTCCCTAGGGAGAAGGGAGCTAGAACTCCTGTCCCCTCTCTTTTTGGGAGAGGGCTAGGGTGAGGGCAGATTTAGGAATTCATACTTGCATTCAGCAACGCCACTTTTTAGACATCCTCTAAGATCGGAAGGTGCAGGTTCTCTTGAGGTTTCTTAACCAACCCGAATCATTCTCCGATCAGCCATGAAAATAAGATGCCGCCCAAGGTCAAACTTAACCAAAAGGGCAAATGGAAAGCAGCCAATAGGTTGAGGGGAAAGATCACAACCCCTTGAACTAGCCAGAGACTGAGAGAGAGACAGGCGATGAAGATGAAGGGCATGATTGTTTTTAGTTAACTTGTTTTTTGACTTGAATGGCTTGGAGGCTGCCGCCTGCGTAAAGGGTTCGCGCTGCTTCGCAGATACCGCTAGGGTCGCCACCCACGAAGCCCACCTGATGCAAAAGAGCGAGGAGATTAGTTTGAAGCAATTGCCAAGAGGTTTCAGTTTCAAACAGCAGCAGAAATAGATAGAGTCCTGGAACGAAGAGGGGGTTCGTTGGGGCATGGAAATCTATAAAGGTAAATGTTCCTCCGGGCTTGAGCACCCGATGCACTTCTTGCAAAATTTGGCGAAGTTGGTCGGGTTTCATCTCATGGAGGGCAACGCTCGTGTGAATCAGGTCAAATTGCTCGTTTGAAAAGGGCATTGCTTCAGCCCAGCCTTCTACATAAGTGGCGGTCGGGACATTGTGCTGGGCGCGCTGAATAGAGCGAGGGGAAGCGTCTAAGCCGGTGACGGAGGAGAAGCGATCGACCAGGTATGCGGTCGCCTGACCGCTGCCGCAACAGAGATCAAGCACCTGCATATTGGGTGTAACAGAAATATTCTTGAGGGCAAGCTGACGAAAGTTTGCTTCACCGCCCACGGTCAGGGCAGCAAGGCGGCTAATCCCGTCGTATAGCCATTGATAGCGGTAGCTCCAGTCTCGAAGAATCGTTGCCATGAATGTGCCATAGGTTTGCTTTCTTTAGCGTACATTAGGCTTCAGCGTAGATCGCGGTTGCGTAGGGCAGTTTCGACTGCCATCTGTTGATCGCGGCGGGTAATCCAACGGTGGTAGGTGCGGGTGTGAATGGCGACAGAGTGCCCCATCATGCGGGCAGCAACGGTATCGGGCAATCCAAAGTGGATGGTGCGAACCGCCCAGGCGTGGCGGAGATCGTAGGGAGAAAAGGGGATTTGGTAGCGGCGGAATTGGGTGGTGACGAGTTGACCGATACGTTGCAGGGTCGTTTTGTTGAGGTCAGTACTAACGACAGGGAGTTTGCCTTGGCGGAGGTTAAATTGTTCGACCCATTCTGGAAAGAAAGGCCAAACTTCGTGGTTGCCAGTTTTAGTAGTGCTGAGGACTTCGATCATTGTGCTGGATTGCGCTAGAGCGCTGTAGTCACAGAAGAAAACCTCGTGGTTTCTAAGTCCGTAGGTTGCCATGATGCCATAGACGAATTGCCAGGCTGGGTTTTTGATTTGGTGAAAGGTGTCGATGATTTGTGGGTCAGTGGGGAGGCTCCGCATTTGGGTATGGTTAGGGCTGTAGTTGCCCCAGAGCTTTTTCAGGTCGGGGGGGAGTTCGACGTGGAGAAATTCGGCAAGCGCAACCAAGGCAGTGCAGCAAACTTGGCGGCTACGGGAGTTGAGTTCTGTGCTTTGAATGGTGGCGCAGATGGCTTCGGCAAGGCTGAGTTGAGTGTGGGTTTGGGCGATCGCCTTCAATTTATTCAAGTAAGGCGCATAGGCTTTTTCCCAAGTGGTTTTAACTGAGGCTCCAGCTTTTTTGAGGAAAAAGTAATGCTCAAATGCCAATATTTTTTCAGCTAAGTCCATTTGGCTGAGCCGTCCGCCACCTGTTACGGGCAAGTACTGCCGCCAGTCGAAGGCGTTTTGAATGAGTTGGGCAGCAATGATTTTGACTTCTTGTTCGGCTTGCTTTAAACCCGCAGGAGTGGCAGGAAAATTAAGGCTGATGCGCTGTTGGTGCGATCGCAGTCTGGGGCTATCGGGACGAGGCGGCAAAATCCCTCTGAGGCTTAGCTTTTGCCCTCGACGTTCGATGTGAAAGCCCATTTGGGCAATTTTTAACCGTTGATTGACCTGAATCATCCGGTCATCAATTCCCGTATCCTGATGGGTATTCTGATCAATGCTCTTGCTCGCGGTTTTTGGCTGTTGATTCGGCATTTTTGTCTGGCTTTGGCAACTGACAGTAGACAGGGCGGCACTCAGTCTTTAATCTAGTAAGAAATGAGGCGATCGCCTTTTTGTAGACTTTTGTGAGGCTTTTTCAGAATAAGACCATCAGGCTAGCGAAAATAAGATTCCGTTATTGTTAAAATCAGTTATAGATACTAAAGGAAAACGGTGACCACAATGGGGCGAGTCGGAGTCTTACTACTTAATCTGGGGGGACCCGAGCAGCTAGAGGATGTCCGTCCTTTCCTGTTCAATTTATTTTCTGACCCAGAAATCATTCGATTGCCTTTTACCTGGTTACAGAAGCCTCTAGCATGGCTAATTTCGAGCAGTCGGGCAAAAAAGTCTCAGGAAAACTATAAGCTGATCGGCGGCGGATCGCCACTGTTGCGGATTACCCAAGATCAAGGTCAGGCGCTCCAGGCTTCGTTGCAAAAGAAGGGGCAAGATGCCCAGATTTATGTTGGGATGCGCTACTGGCACCCGTTTACTGAAGAGGCGATCGCCCGCATTAAGCGCGATCAGATCACACGCCTGGTGATTTTGCCTCTCTACCCTCAGTTTTCTATTAGTACAAGCGGCTCTAGCTTTCGGTTGCTAGCAAAAATTTGGGAAGAAGATCCTGCTTTACAAAAGCAGATTGACTACACTGTGATTCCCTCCTGGTACAAGCGCCCCGGCTACCTGAGGGCTATGGCAGACCTGATTACCCAACAGTTAGATCTATTTCCTGAACCTGATCAAGTTCAAGTCTTTTTCAGTGCCCACGGCGTGCCCCTCAGCTACGTCGAAGAAGCGGGTGATCCGTATCAGAAAGAGATTGAAGACTGCACTGATTTGATTATGCAAACCCTCGATCGCCCTAATCCTCATACGCTGGCTTATCAAAGTCGGGTAGGCCCTGTGGAATGGCTGAAGCCTTACACAGAAGAGTCGATTAAAGAGTTAGCGACCCAAGGCGTTGAAAACCTACTGGTGGTGCCCATTAGCTTTGTTTCTGAGCATATTGAAACACTTCAGGAAATCGACATGGAATATCGAGAAGTTGCTGAACAGGCTGGCATTCACAACTTCAAGCGAGTTCCGGCACTGAACACGCACCCAACCTTTATTGACGATTTGGCAGAGATGGTGATCAATGCGATTAACACGCCTAGCCTGAAGCTAGACGAAGTGCCGCAAATGATGAAGCAGGTCAAGATGTATCCCCAAGAGCGATCGGCCTGGGGCATGACTACAGCGGCAGAAGTTTGGAATGGGCGACTGGCAATGCTGGGCTTTATTGCCCTGATTGTTGAGTTAGTGAGTGGGCATGGACCACTCCACTCAATTGGGCTGCTCTAGTCTCTCGATGTAGGCTCTAGCTGGGCAGCAGGGGCAGCAGCAACGTCACAAAATAGTAGACCAAGGGCGCAGTAAACACGTAGCTGTCTGCCCGGTCTAGAATGCCTCCATGCCCAGGAATGAGTTGCCCGGAGTCTTTGACTCCGGCATCGCGCTTCATCATAGATTCGGTTAAATCGCCCAACAGGCTAGCGATACCAATTAATAACCCTAGCGCCATGCCACTGAGCGGAGCGCCTGCCCAACCTAGATGCCAAGCCCCAACGGTGGCAACCACAACGCTTGCCAAAACGCCAAATACCGCTCCTTCTACAGTTTTCTTAGGGCTAATGTCGGTAAGACGGGTACGACCGAACAACTTGCCAAAGACGTAAGCGCCGATGTCTGCTGCCCAAATGCAGAAGAAGGCGAGGAGCGTAATGGTTAACCCTTGGGGAAGTTCTTGAAGCGCAGGGAGCGGGAAGGAAGGAAAGTAGCCACCGAAGGGGAGGTTGCCATCAGCACCGAGCGATCGCAGCCTAACCCAATAACTGGGCAGATAACCGCCATAAAACAACCCCAAAATGGAGGCAGAAATATCGGCGATACTGGCGAACTTTGGCTGAAACAAAAGATAAAAACAAATAAAAGTGCCTGCTACTGGCATGACGGCATCTGCCAGGGTGGGAGAAAGGGTGGAAATGACCAACAGCGCCTGACTGACGACAAGGGTGGTTTTTCCGGCGGGAATCATGCCCTTTGCCCGGACAAGCTGAAAATACTCAAGTTGCCCCAGGTATACAATGATTCCGAAACAAAGCGTGAAATACCAGCCACCCAAGAGAGTCATCCCCAGAGCAAGGGCGATCGCAACAATGGCACTGAGGATACGAGACAATGGCATAGGGTTCAATTGTGGGCAATTTTGATCTAGGAGTTTCAAGGCAAGCTACGTTTAAGCCCAGATACCTTAAGCCTAGATTAAGAATAACCTTGGCACATCTTAATCACTTTATGGTAACTAGCTTCAGAAGTTTTGTCTTGAGGAAGTCAGGGGGTTAAAGCGCTTTTTCTCCACTAAGCACAAAAGTAGGATCAACGGCAGCAAAAACTTGGTGATTCCCTCTAGTTTCTAAACGGTTGACGGCAGACTGCACGACTTCAACATTTCGAGCTTGTAATGCCGCCAAACCTTCGGAAATGGCGTATAGATTTTCAAAGTTAATAGCGGTTGCCACAATGCGCCCACCGGGTTGCAGGCGCTTCCAGGCTGCTTGCAAAATGACCTTGAGCGATCGCCCTCCTTCAATACAAACGCAGTCAGGAGCTTCCCGCAATTGCTCTAGGCATTCGGGGGCGCTGCCCTCTATAATTTCTACGTTTTTGACCTGAAAGCGATCGCAGTTTCGCCGAATCAAACTTGCTACTTCTTCATCGCGTTCAATGGCGACAATTCGCCCTTGTGGACACAGCAACCCAGCCTCGACGCTAATCGTTCCGGTGCCTGCCCCCACGTCCCACAGCACCGATTTGGGCTGAAGACGCAAATGGGAAAGGATCAACAGTCGAATTTCTCGCTTGCTCAGGGGAATACCGGGTAATTCTTCAAATAAATGATCCGGAATACCAGGACTAACAGAGTTCCAAAGGGGAGACGGCATGGGCAGCAACAGGTGAGGGTAGGAAGGAACGGCATAGCATTTCTCAATTCAATCGGGAGTAGGCAAGGAGCTTAGGCAGTGTTTTAAAACCCTTGGATCCTCCCTAACCCTCCTTAATAAAGGGAACCGACCCCTTCAAAGTCCCTCTTAAAAAGGGGGATTTAGGGGGATCTCTAAGACTAAAGCGCCTACTAATAGGACTTTTAAAACACGCCCTAAGCCCCTTGTTCCAGAGCGTCAAGCGCACCCCGTTTGTCTGAGAATTGCTATGGCGGAGCGCTGGTTAAGGAATAGCCATCTGATCACTAACGATTTTGAATTCGTGATTTTAGATCATCAAGCCCCATTCATCGGCGAATCCAACCGTTAAGCGTAAAACGGCTGTCGGCAAACGTTTGAGAAGGACAAAGAATAGGCAAGACTTCGTGCATGTAGCGGCTTAAAAAGAAAACGATGCTGTTATCGCGGGGTTCAATAGTATGGTGGGTTTCGGCTTGGACATATTGATTATTTTTGATTGTAGTATCGTAAATTCTCAATTCTCCACCCGAAAAAGCCTTGGGCTGGCGATTGAAATAGTAGACATAGGTTAACTCGCGGGTTGTAGTATGACTGCTGCCATTGTCGTTATGGATTTTGTAGTAGTTGCCATCGTTATGAGCCGTCAGTTGTGCTTCAACCTGTTGAATATCAAAATGCGGTAGGCTCAGTTGCGTTAAAACATTCGGCAAGACTGCATGAATTTGTTGGCTGATGAGTTGAGAAAATTCTGGGAAGGCATAGAGCACTAAAGATTTACGATAATCTAAATCTCCAGTGGATGTGCTGGTGGAAACGAAGTTGGCTTCTTGTTGCAACACAAAATTGATAAGGCGGTCATGATCTGAGGGCGTCAAGAATTGATCAATTTGCACATAGTCGGAAGCTAAAGGATCGGACTGGGGCAGCGACGTTTCAATCAAGATCGGCGGTTCTGTGATTAAGGCTACCAATCGATCGCCCCGAAACGTTAATAGCGCCTCTTTTTGGGGGGCTTGAGGCGATCGCCCCTTCTGAATGGGAATCTGAAACAGCCTTCCTGACTTGCCTTCCGCATCTACTAATACTTCAAACAATTCCCGCAGCAATGGCTCATCGGCTGACACCGACAAGGTATATTGCTGTCCACCTGCGAGAAGCAGCGTGAGTTCAACTTCGTCAGAAAGATCCATAGTTCTCTCAAAAGGCGACCTTTCCCATACTGCCCAACGAGGCAATGCTTTTGTCTGCTAGTGCAAAAAATGCCGCACTCCCGTCAATACCATAATCAGCCCTAGCTCATTCGCTGCCTTGATAGAATCTTGATCTCGTAGGCTGCCTCCCGGCTGAACGATCGCCTCAATCCCGGCTGCCGCCGCTGTTTTAACCGAATCATCGAAGGGGAAAAAACCATCGCTGGCTAGGGTTGCGCCTCTGGCTTTTTCGCCCGCTTGTTCTAGGGCAATTTTTGCTGAGCCAACCCGGTTCATTTGTCCCGCGCCTACGCCGAGAGTGGCGCGATCGCGGGTGACAACAATTGCGTTGGACTTCACATGCCGACACACACGCCAAGCAAACAGCAGTTCTTCTAGCTGAGCTGGAGTGGGCTGGCGATCGGTGACAATTTGCCACTGCGTTGCATCGGCGGCGACATCATCTGCCATTTGCACCAAAAAGCCGCCCGCGATTTGCTTCACCACCTGCTTGCTGCCTGTTCCCAAATCAGGAAGCACCAAAATTCTCAGATTCGCTTTTGCACCCAAGATCTGAGCGGCTTCGGGCGCGCAACCGGGAGCTACGACGCATTCTAAAAATGTTTTGGTGAGAGCGGTTGCAGTGGCTGCATCAATGGGGCAGTTGAGGGCAACAATGCCGCCAAAGGCGGAGGTCGAGTCGGCGTTGAATGCTTTTTCGTAGGCTTCCACCAGGGTATTGCCCAAGGCTACGCCACAAGGATTGGTGTGCTTGATGATAACCGCAGCGGCTTGGCTATCGGGAAACTCGGTGACAATTTGCCGAGCGGCTTCCAGATCGACCAAGTTGTTGTAGCTGAGTTCCTTGCCTTGGAGCTTTTGGGCGGCTGTCCAGCCTGTGGGAACTGTCCCTATTTGATACCAAGCAGCGGGCTGGTGGGGGTTTTCGCCGTAGCGGAGAGATTGAATCTGGGTGCCGGAAAGGTTGAACTGGTGAGGAATGTGGTTAGGATCGAGAGAGCCAACAGAGTGATGAACGAGGTATGTGGCGATCGCGCGATCGTAGCTTGCTGTATGCTCAAACGCTCGCAGGGCACAGGCTTGCCGAAATGCTAAAGCTGAATCTCCATACTGCCGTAGTTCTGATAAATACTCGTCGTACTGATTAGGGTGACAAAGAACCGTGAGATGGGCAAAGTTCTTCGCCGCTGCTCGCAACATTGCCGGGCCGCCAATATCGATTTGCTCGATCGCCTCTCCTAAAGACACATCGGGATTAGCGATGGTTTTTTCAAAAGGGTAGAGATTGACAACGACGAGGGCGATCGGGCGAATTTGGTTGGCTTCTAGCTCTGCCAAATCTTCGGGTAAACTTTGTCGCGCCAAAATGCCGCCATGAATTTTGGGATGGAGAGTTTTGACCCGTCCACCCAAAATTTCGGGCGACTCAGTGTAATCTGAAACTTTGGTAACGGCGATGCCTGCTTGCTTCAGCGTCTGAGCAGTGCCCCCACTGCTAATAATGTCAAACCCAAACTCTTCAACCAGGGTACGCGCCAATTCCACCAATCCGGTTTTGTCAGAGGTACTCAGTAACGCTAAACGTGCCATACTCACAACCCTCTTTCATGCGACTTATTCAGAATAGAGTAGATTGCGCTTCAGTCAAACTCAGGCGCCCATAGCTCGGCGATCGCCACTTCCCATCCTGGCAATAGGTCGGGTAGCGTCAACACGTCTCCATCTCGAAGCGTTATTGCATCCTCTCCCAAATGGCGCACTTCTACCCAGCGTTTTTCTGGATTAATCAGCACATCAACGCGAGTTCCCAAGCGTAAAAAATCATCAATTTTCTCTCTCAATTTCACCAAGCTATCGGTAAGCGACTTGACTTCTACCATTAAGTCGGGTGCCAACTCGGCAAAGCTCTGGGGACTCCGACGTAAGCGACTCGCTTGCACAAACGATACATCGAGTGCGCGCGTGTCTGCGTTAGGCAAAATAAACCCAGCACCGCAGCCCGTTACCCGTCCCAGCCGGCGCGGGCGTACCCAATTGCGAAGCTGTGCGCCAAACTCAAAGGCAACTTCGTCAGATTCATAGCCTGATGGACTCATGACTGCAATTTCTCCATTCACAAGTTCCATTTGCAGGTCTAAGTCATAGCCCTGTAGCCGTTCTAAGTCTTTTGCGGTCAACATTAGGTTTCAGCCTGGGCGATCGCGCCCTCCTCGCAACTCCTCTATTTAACCAACTTTGCAGAAATCCTGCTTAATATACTGAAAGTGAACTCAAGACCTAAAAACGTGCCCCTCGAATCTTTATCCATTCCTTCTCAAACTAAACCTGCTAAAGGCTTGCTAGTCGTTCTGCATGGCTGGGGCGCAAATGCCCAAGATGTCGCGTCCTTTGCTCCTTATATGATGCTTCCTGACTATCACATGGCGTTTCCCAACGCGCCGTTTCCCCATCCCTATTCTGAGGCAGGACGGATGTGGTACAGCTTTCCCGAAACCTATAGCTTTCAAAGTAGCGCTGCTTTTGGAGATCAGCCGCAGTTGCGGGAGAGTCGGCGGCAGCTGGTGGACTGGGTGCGATCGCTTGAATCCACAACAGGCATTGCCCTGGAGCAAACCGTCTTGGCAGGTTTTTCCCAGGGGGGCGCCATGACTTTAGATGTGGGCTTGCATCTACCGCTAAAAGCCTTAATTGTTCTCAGCGGCTATCTTCATGCGCCGATCGCTCCCCTGCTGTCGATCACTCCACCCGTTCTCATGGTGCATGGTCGCCAGGATTTAGTCGTCCCTTTGGCGGCGGCAGTGCAAGCTCGGGAACGACTGACGGCAATGGGAGTTACCGTAGACTACCAAGAGCTGGATATGGGGCACGAAATTCAGCTTTCTGTGCTGAAGTTGATAAAAAGTTTTATCGCGGAAAAGCTGTTGTAGGCTGCTGAACTAGAAAACAGCAGTAGGATAGGGTGAAGCTGAAATTGGATCGGCAGTTTTTGGTCGTCACAAAGGGGAACTGATGAAAACCTTAAATTTTACTGAGCAAGACGTTGATCGAATAACGGATGCTGAAGTTGCCAATTTGGCAAAGCGGTTAGAGCAGGATGATTATAAAACGGCGTTTGAAGGACTAGAAGATTGGCACTTGCTGCGGGCGATCGCGTTTCGCCGTCCTGAAATGGTCGAGTCTTATTTGTTCTTGTTAGATATGGAAGCTTACGACGAAGCCTAAATGGGTGTAGAACCTCACTATGCTTCAAGGCAAACGCATTTTAATTGGCATAGGCGGCGGTATTGCCGCCTATAAAGTTTGTGAGGTCGTTTCTAACTTGTCAAAAGCGGGTGCAGAAGTGCGCGTTATTTTAACCGCTGGTGCTCAACAATTTGTGACACCGCTGACGTTTGCCACGCTGAGCCGCCATCCGGCATATACCGACGACAGCTTTTGGCAGCCTACCCATCATCGCCCCTTGCACATTGAACTGGGGGAATGGGCAGATGTTTTTTTAATTGCGCCGCTAACGGCAAACACCTTAGGAAAGCTAGCGTATGGATTAGCCGATAATCTATTGACCAACACGGTTCTGGCTTCAGTTTGCCCAGTCTTGCTGGCTCCGGCAATGAATACCGATATGTGGGAACAGCAGGCGGTGCAGCGCAACTGGCAATTGGTACAAACAGATCTTCGCTATCATGCTCTTTCTCCTGGCAACGGTCTGTTGGCGTGCGATCGCATCGGAACCGGACGAATGGCAGAACCCCCCGAAATTTTGGCGCACCTGGAATCTTTGTTATGCAGTCCTCAGCGAGATTTGGCAGGTCTGCGGGTGTTGATTAGTGCTGGGGGAACTCGTGAATATCTTGATCCCGTTCGGTTTATCGGGAATCCTTCCACTGGCAAAATGGGAATTGCCCTGGCACGGGCGGCATTGCATCGAGGCGCGGAGGTAACGCTGGTTCATGCACCTCTGTCAGATCTACCTCAAGGTATGCGCTTGGTGCCTGTGGAAAGTGCCGCCGAAATGCAGCAAGCAATGACGGCTCATTTCTCTGAAGCTGATTGGATCGTCATGGCGGCGGCGGTGGCTGATGTCCGTCCGGCAACCTATAGCACCACAAAACTTCCGAAGCGATCGCTGCCCCCGCAGCTAGACCTCGTGCCTGTACCGGATATTGTGGCAGAACTAAGTCGCTTAAAGCAGCCCCATCAGAAGCTGGTTGGGTTTGCGGCGCAAACGGGCGATATTTTGACGCCAGCCCTAGACAAGCTCAAGCGCAAAGGATTAGACGCGATCGTCGCTAACCCTATTGATCAGCCGGACAGTGGCTTTGGCAGCGATCGAAATCAGGCAATTTTTTTAGATAGTCAAGGTCAGAAAATGGCGATCGCGCCTTGCTGCAAGTTGGAAATGGCACATCACTTATTTGATTTCTTGAGAGGTAGCGGGTAAATTCCTACACCGATGTAGCTTTTTGAACTAAACCTACCGAAAAAACTACTGAAAGACTATTGCATCTGAAAGAAATTTATCTGCCCAAAAGATGTTGTCAGACTTAACTTTGTTCTGCTATTGTCAGCTTTAGTTTATAGATTAGGGATCTGCATTGAAATAAAGTCCCAATGGGATGCGTTAGCTTTCTAGCCCCCTAAATCCCCCAATTCTGGGGGACTTTGAAAGGCTCGGAAGTCCCCCAGAATTGGGGGATCTAGGGGGCGGATCGGGACGTTATTTCATTGCTACTCCCTTACCATTCATCTCTGTAAGAATTCGACAAGAAAACTTGACGAAGCTTTAGACAAAGCTAATCCTCGAGTTCCCTAGCAGTTGTAGATTCATGGGTACGCTCACACTTAAAAAGCAAGCGGTTCGCGGCGTCTTTTGGACGGTCATGAGCTATGGCACGAGCCAGGTCTTAAGGTTCGGTAGCAACCTTCTCCTCACCCGTTTGCTATATCCAGAGTTTTTTGGACTAATGGCTTTGGTCAATATCTTTATTCTTGGGCTAAAGCTGTTTTCAGATGTGGGCATTGGGCTGAGTGTGGTTCAAAATAAGCGGGGCGAAGATCCTGCTTTTATCAACACAGCTTGGACTATTCAGGTCGTGCGGGGCTTTGGGCTGTGGCTGATTTGTTTGCTGATTGCCTACCCAGTTTCTGCAATCTATCACGAGCCACAACTCATGTGGATGTTGCCGGTCGTCGGGTTATCGACCATTGTGGATGGATTCACTTCCACAGCACCCTTTACCCTTGAGCGGCATTTAGAGTTACGGAAGCTAACGATTTTAGAAATTTCTACTCAAGTGGTTCAAGTCGTCGTGATGTTGACTTGGGCTTATTTTAGTCCGACTATTTGGTCATTGGTGGCAGCGGGATTGGTGGCGGGGCTGGTCAAAATGGTTTGGACTCATCGATTAATTCCTCGATATACCAATCGTTTTCAGTGGGAGCAGCGTTCGGCAACTGAGATCTTTTCCTTTGGGCGCTGGATTTTTGTGTCAACGGCGCTCACCTTTTTGGCTGAGCAAGCCGACCGATTGATATTAGGGAAGCTGTTGTCTTTAGAGCTATTGGGAATCTATGGCATCGCTATCATGCTCAGTGATGTGCCTCGTCAGGTGGCGCTGGCGCTAAGCAATCGAGTGGTGTTACCGGTGGCATCAAGATTAGTAGATTTGCCTCGCTGGGAGTTGCGCGCAAAGATTTTGAAGCATCGTTGGCGGCTGTTGTTGGTGTTAATGGGAGCGATCGCCATACTGGCAGGATTTGGCGATATGATGGTCGACTTTCTATATGACAAACGCTATGGAGCCGCCGCTTGGATGTTGCCGATCCTCGCTTTAGGAATTTGGCCCCGTCTCCTGTGCGCCACCATTGAGACTTCGCTCTATGCCATCAACAAGATGCAGTACACAACGCTGGCAAATTTTTGTCGGCTGCTTTCAACCGTATTGGGCATTTGGTTAGGATATGTGTTGCTAAAGGTGCCAGGAGCTGTGATTGCAGTGGCGCTGAATGATATTTTTTATTACTCGGTGGTGAGTTACGGGCTACACAAAGAAGGGCTGGGTTGTCTGGGTCAAGATCTAAAAATCACAGGGTTGTTGGTGATGCTTCTGTTTGCCATCATGATGGCGCGAGGTGCCTGGGGGTTAGGTTTGCCGATTGATGGCATTTGGCAATTCCTGTAGAACTATCGCCCTTCTAATTTGGCACGGAGTTGTTCGAGTTCTACGTCCGCACTCGGTAGACTAGGAGAACTGCCCGCCGCAAACTGGGCTTTCATGGTGGCTAGTTCTTCGTCAATGCCGCTATTGCCACTTTCCAGTTCTTTGAACTGACGCTCGATCGCATCACCGCTGTTTAGTTCGGCGATCGCCTCCGATCTTGCCTCCATCTGCAATACTTTTTCTTCCATCTGCTCAAATGCCGATAGCGCGTTGCCTGTGCCGATCCGTCCCATCATTTCGTTCAGCTTTTCAGAAGCTTTTGCCGAGCGGGCGCGGGCAATGTACATATCTTTTCTGGTTCTAGCATCCGACAGCTTGCTTTCTAGCTTCGCCAGGTTTTGCTTAAGCTGCGACACAATACCGCTTTGCTGCTGAATTTGCTCTGTCAATGCCGCCGCAGTGTCTTGATAAGACTTGCGCCGAGTTAATGCTTCCCGCGCCAAGGTATCCTCTCCCTTTTGCAGAGCCAGTTGCGCCCGCCGATACCATTCTTCGGCAGTCGCTTGAGATTGCCCAGCTTGCCGTTCGGTGCGCTTTTGGGTGGCGATCGCCTGTGCTACAGCTTGCCTGAGTTGAGTTAAGTCATGCTGCATCTCCATGACCGTTTGTTCCAGAATCCTTTCTGGGTCTTCAGCACCACTGATTAAACTATTGACGTTAGCTCGAACCACTCGCCCAATCCGGTCAAAAAGTCCCATGACAAAATCCTAGCTATGATTGAACGGAGGTATTTCAGTTCTCTCCAATGGTATCGCACTGCTATAGATGAAGGAGCGCGCTCAGGGCAGATTTAAGGATGCTTTAGCAGTCTTCTAAGTTTCAATATTTTTCACTGAGTGCCTCAACGAATAAGATAAAAGGTGAAAACTCACTGTCAGAAAACTATGGCTCACTTAAATCCTTATAGCATCCAACTGGAACTGACTCGCATGTTTCAGGACGGGCAATCTTTTTTTGCGTTAACCAAAGTGCAAGACTGGCTCAAAGAAAAACAACAAGACCCTAATGATTACGAGATTTTATTTCACCAGCGCATGACGCCGCCTGGATCGGCTTCGGTCATGATCATTGAGGTGGCATTGAAGCGGCGGGATGAGCAGCCTGTCGATGAGTGGCTACAAAAAGAAGTTAATACCTAAGTCTAAAAGTCGAAGTAAATGTAGGGCGCGCTTTCGTTGGGTGCCAGCAGCCATGCTAAGTAGAAGCAGAGGGGAACCAGCAGCAGTTTGGCTGTCCAACTGAGCTGGAGTTTTAAGCCCCGTGTGACCGCGTAGGCAATGCCCATGCCTACGATAAGAAGGAAGAGCATGAGAGTAATGTGCAAGCGATCGCTCTGTAACGCTTCAACATAGACCTTCGGCGCAAACTGAATATCTGCCGGATGCCCCCACAGGCGAGTGATTGCCAGCCCCGAATCTTTCAGGTTGGGTAAGCGAAAAAATAGCCAAGTGGTGAACACCATGATTTGTGTCAGCACCCAAGCCACCATTACGCCAGGAATGGTTTGCCACCAGCGTTGAAGCCAGGGCAAATCCTTAGAAATAGAATCTGTGAGGCGATGCATAATCAGCGCCAAGCCATGCAGCCCACCCCAAACGACAAAGCCCCAGGCGTCGCCATGCCAAATACCAGCCAACAGCATCACAATTAGCAAATTTAAGCAAGTGCGAAATAAACCCTGACGCGAACCGCCCAGCGGAAAATAGAGATAGTTCCGCAGCCAGTCGCCCAGCGTCATGTGCCAGCGTCGCCAAAAATCGGCAATATTGATAGAGAAGTAAGGGAAGTCAAAGTTGGGGGGTAATTCAAACCCCAGCAAAATTGCCGTTCCCCTGGCAACATCAACATATCCACTAAAGTCTAAGTAAAGCTGAAGTCCGTAGGCAAAAGTGCCTACCCAAATATCACCGCTGCCTGCCCGTTCTAGGTTGCTAAAGGTAAGGTTCACTAATGTTGCCAAATGATCGGCAAGCAGCAGCTTTTTAATAGCTCCGCAGGCAATCAGCCAAAGCCCTTCAGAAATTTGGCTGGGTACTGGGAAGTGAATCGTTTGTACCTGAGCAATGAAGGGATGAAAGCGGGTGATGGGCCCTGAAATGAGCTTAGGGAAAAACAGTTTGTAAGCCGCAAATTCTAAAAAGCTTTGGCTGGCGATCGCCCCCCGATAAACGTCTACTAAATAGGCGATACATTCAAAGCTAAAAAAGCTGATGCCTAAAACTGAAAAATATTGCCGAAACCAGTTGGCATTGGCAGCGACACTAGGCGCGATCGCCCCCCAGCTCTCTAGCAAAAACGGCACATACTTAAACCCTAGCAACAGCAATAAGTTCAGCCCAATCCCCACCCACAGCAACGCCAAGCGCCGACGGTTCCAATCCTGCTGCGCAAATTCCCATTCCTGATTGCCAATCCGCCAATCTAACGGCGCACCCAGCGCTTTGCCCATTAAAAAAGTAATCAGCGTAATGCCCAACAGCAGCGGCACAAACTCAATTTGCAAAGAGCAATAAAAGACCAAACTCGCCATCAATAAAACAAAAAGGCGCAGCGATCGCCCCTCCGCTGCCCAGTAAATTCCTAGGGTGCTGAGCAAAAAGACCGCGTAGGTGATGGAAAGGAACGTCATTGATTAAGTAAGGGGATAAAAGGGGTAGCTGCACATTACTCGCGCCCAAACCGCTGAGCCGCACAAAGCGAACAAACCTGCCATCGGCTTAACTCCCCTGGTGGCGCCGGACATTGACAAGCCGGACACAGCGGCAGGTTTTGTGCCCGCGATCGCATAACCCTAGCCCAATTGCGGAAAGCAGACTGAGAATCAGGTGCCAGTGGAACAGCATTACCTGGCGGCAAGGGGAGATTTGCCAACCGACTAGGATGGTCTCGCCAAAGGATAGCGGATTCTGAAATATTTGCAGCAATCAGACTGTACTCCGATCGCCACTGCCCCGTAGAAAACTTAATATCAGTCAGATTAAAAGTCGTCAGAGCGTTCAATTTCTCTAGAATTCGGATGCGCTCAAAGCCCAGATTTTGCGCCCAAGCCGAGCTAGAAGCTGCCACCAGCAACACTCGGCGCTGAATGCCAGTCGGTCGAGTTTGCGCCGCCACCGCCTCTCCCACTACGACTGGCCACCGAGCCAGAACCTGCTGAAGTTGCTGTCTGCCCTTCCAGTTATCTTGCCCTTCTAGTCCTCCTAAAATTTGACTGAGAGATTGTATCGGTTTGACCATAGGGCAGAGTACTTACATCTTGAGAGCATTTTTCTAAAAATTAGATATCATTTAGCCATTGAGATTGCTATCAAAGAATATTCCTAAATTCTGCAAATAGCGTGCTTAAACCATCTCGACAGTTATCCAACGCTAGGTTTAGCACTTTTACCCCAGCTTGCCCCCTTCTCTTTTTTAAGTGCATCTCACGCTAAGTACCCCTCCGCCCCCATTAAGTTCACAAATATTTACCCACTCACCACCCGGCAGGAGTAAGTCGAAGAATGCGCCCTTCCTCTGTTGAACCCTTTAGCCCAGACCCTTCCGCATTACATCCAATGCTGCAAAAAGCATTGGACAACCTCGATGTGCAGTTAGAAGACGAGCTAACTCGTTACCGTCAGCAGCGTTATCGGCAGCTAGGGGAGAGAACGCGCGTCCAAGACTTGGCTAACGCTCCCCGCAGAAGCCTCGAATTGAGGCAAGCTCCTATCATGCCGCCTTTGCCAGACTATGCGCCAGATTATGCTGAATCTCACTCGCTGGATCTAGATGTTTGGGAAACCGAAGCTTCCCATTATCCGGCTCAGTCTAATCAATCTAGTCTCTCTAATTTTGATGCCCGGCGAGTGGTGCGAGAGATGCGCCCGACTTCGCCAGTACCGTCAGGGGCGATCGAATCTCGATCGCCCGAACCCGCCAACGATTACTTTGCTTCTTCAGAAGAACTACTCAAAAGTTTTTCCCATCCTGAAGTCAAGCCCAGCAAACGTCAGTCCACCCTCTTAGACACGCTTTTAACGCCTCTAGGCGTCGGCTCTATGCTGCTGCTGTTGCTCTCCACCGTTAGTTTAGGATATGTCATCATGCATCCTTCTAGCTTTGGCTTTTTGGCAGCGCTGGGTCGCGATCGCAGCGAAGAACCGACCACAGCAACTTTGCCCAACGGTAATCAATCTCTATCTCCTAACCTGGCATCTGATGAGTTTATCGATGTTAATCTCAACACACTCAGCCAGCTGCCCCGAAATGCCCGCCCGCAAACAGTGGTGACTGTTCCACAAACAGTGACGCCCACACTTTCGCCAACGGGTTCCGCTCGTTCAACCCAGCCTAGCCCCATCGCCACGACTGACGCACCCAGGCTTTCTGCTGCGGTGGCTGAGTCGCCGATTCAAACTGTTACCATTCCCTCTCGACCTTTGGTTCGTCAGTCTCAACCTGCCCGCTCTGCCCCTGCCCGCTCTGCCCCTGCCCGTGCGCCTGCACCTACTTACGTGCCATCCGCACCGACAGCCTATGTTGCGCCAGCGCCTCAACCTGCACCCGCACCCGCACCCGCACCCGCCTATGCGCCACCTGCCTCGCCCGTCGCGATCGCCGAGGCTCCTCCCTCAGCCAATCGCTATTATGTGGTCACCGACTACACAGGCGATCCCAGCCTTTCTCAAGCTAGGCAAGCTATTGGTGATGCTTATGTGCGAAACTTTGACGATGGCGCAAAGGTGCAAATGGGGTCTTTTGGGGATTCGGCAAGCGCTGAACAAATGGTGCGACAGCTTCAGCAACAAGGGGTTCCAGCCCAGGTCTATCAACCGTAATTGGGAATGGGGGAGCTAAATTCGATGCCCCTAAAATATTCCTGCTTTATTAGCTTTCGTCATGGCGATCGCAGCTTACCCACCGACAAGAACCTTCTAGAGACTATCATTCGTCAACTGAAAGTTGCTCTTTCGAGTGAACTCGAAGCGTTGACTACCAAAGAAGTTTACGTGGATTGGGAGCGGCTCAAAGGGGGAGACTTCTACAATCAGGCACTTTCCACAGCCCTCTGCGAAAGCGCCTGCATGGTTGTAGTTTACGTGCCCACCTATTTTGATCAACACAAAGCCTACTGCGCCCGCGAGTACAAGGCAATGGAAAAGCTCGAAAGTAAGCGCCTGCCGTTGCTAAATTCAGCGGCTCAATCAAAGCACGGCTTGATCATTCCTATTGTTTTTCGAGGGCTGAAGTTTCTACCGAGCGAGATTAAGGACAACCGGGCATATTACGACTTTCAGAGTTTTCAATTAGGCGGTAGGGAAATGTCTCGCAACTCTAACTTCAACTCTAAAATTCGGGAAATGGCAGAATATATTTACGATCGCTGTCGAGAACTAGAAGCGCTCCCCATTGATCCTTGCCTTGAGTGTGATCATTTTAAACTTCCCGATAAGGAAGAAGTTATAGACTGGATCAAGGAGGTGACTGGTGTTCGCAGTAGTTCCTTCCCAAGATTGTAGGAGCGGTACAACATGGCTATAAATTTGGTAAAGCCGCCCGGAGAAATCATTACTTTTTATTCCTATAAAGGCGGCACTGGGCGATCGATGGCACTGGCAAATGTGGCGTGCCTATTAGCCAAGCGATCGCGCAAAAAAGTGCTGATGATCGATTGGGATCTAGAAGCTCCGGGTTTGCACTGGTATTTCCGCGAATCAGAAAAGTCGCAGTCGGTTGAGTTTAAAACCTACGAAAAAGACATCAAGGAAGCACCCGGATTAATTGACTTGTTTCTGTCGATCTTCGAGGCAATCACCCAACCTCGATTTAACTCCGACGATGATGCCGCAGTAGAGGCTGTGGTTCGTAAGATGAGTTTGCAGCCTTATACTCTTAAAACCCATGTTCCCTACGTTTATTTGATGAAAGCGGGACGGTTTGATGAACAGTACTCCCAACGGATTAATTCCTTCAATTGGATTGAATTTTACGAGCGATCGCCCTCCTTCTTTCGCTTCTTTGCAGAACGTCTTAAACAACACTATCAGTACGTGTTAATCGATTCTCGTACTGGCGCCACCGACACCAGCGGCATCTGCACCGCTCTGATGCCCGAAAAACTAGTGACGGTTTTTACCCCCAACCGCCAAAGTCTAGAAGGCGTTTTAGAATTGGCAGGTAACGCCACCGCCTATCGTAAACAATCCGATGACCTGCGCCCTCTTACTATTTTTCCTTTGCCCTCGCGGGTAGAAGCCTCTGAAACAACCCTGCGGCAGCACTGGCGATTTGGCACCAAGCATGACAGCTTTTTGGGCTATCAACCCGGATTTGAACAGCTCTTCCAAAGGATTTATAACCTACCTCAGTGTGACCTGACCAATTATTTTGACGAGGTGCAGATTCAGCACTTCCCGCGATATTCCTATGGCGAAGAGATTGCGGTATTAAAAGAAAAAGAGGGCGATCGCCTTTCCCTTTCTCGCAGCTACGAAAGCCTTACGACTCAAATGCTCAGCTTCACCCCACCCTGGGAGTACAAGCCAAACCGCCGCGTTAGAACGGTTGTCCTGCCGCTTCCTCCTCTGATTGAGCAGCGCTATCAAGATTTAAAAACCACCGTGGCTCAGCTAAAGGAATCGATTAATGTATTACAAACGGATTTAGAAAGAACTAAAGCGTCGCGTCTTGTTCCAGAGGAGGTGAATGCTTCAGGATTTAAAATTATCGGTCAATTAATCACCAAACTGAACGATAGTGCAGTCGAGATTCAAACGATGATTAAAACCTATCGTTCTCAATTAGAAGAAACTGTTTTTAACCCCGAAGAAGTCTTGCGAGTGTACGAAAATATTGATGAGCAAATCATTAAAGTTAGCAACTTTATTAAGATGATTCAACACATTCAAGTTGATCTTCCAGGATTTATACAGCGCAGCTCCTGAATAATCTTTGGCTTGGCAATTGACTCAGGGATGACAGTTTCGTTTGATGTTCTGGAACAAGGAGCTTAGGGAGTGTTTTAAAACCCTTGGATCCTCCCTAACTGAGATCTTGCACCACTCGCAACACCCACCCGGAATTGAAATTCCGGGCTAACGCAACGAAGTCCGTTTCAACGGACTAAAGAACTTGGCAGACAG
>Ga0335397_10000836_pt1 | contig 41385 bp, 32 predicted proteins | sample MAT04_FD_205740 | JGI IMG/M metagenome (GOLD analysis project Ga0335397, IMG submission 205740) | Freshwater microbial communities from Lake Fryxell liftoff mats and glacier meltwater in Antarctica - MAT-04 (spades assembly) (version 2) ... | reverse complement strand
TTTCCTCGTGCGAGAGTCCAACAAGACCCAAAATGTCGGCACAGATGCGATGATAGGATGGGCGATGATGTCGGTAAAATATGTGGCGATTTTTCTATACGCGTTTCGATCTGATGGCCTTTGGGCGACAGGCGTATGATCGTCGGCAAAGAAACGCAAAAAAGGACTACGCGGAAAGGCAAACGAATCGCAGTTGATTGGATTGGGACAAGGATTTGCAGCGATCACTTTTAATTCGGACGCTATTTGCTGTCCAGCCACTCCTTGAGTTCAGCAATCTCTTTGGGGGTCAGTCGTTGATCTGGAGGCATGTAGCCGAAGTCTACCAGGATCCGGATGGGATGTGAGTGGACCTGATAAAGCGGCGCGCGGACACCGTCTTCTTCGTGACAGGATGTGCAAAAGCTCAGGGTCAGCGGCTTGCCGGATTCCGGCGGTGGAGAGTGCTCCGGGAAATGGAATCTCGATCGTGGCTGCTCGGCAATGTACTGACTGAGCGCTGCAGCGAGTTTTGAATCAAGCACAAGATCTTCACGCGCCGGATGAATGGCCAGCGGGCCGGAGGAATGGCATTTGTAACAACTCGCGCCTGCAAATTTTACCTCGGTGTTGCTGATGCCGCCGTAATAGTCGAGAGGAGGATCGACCGTCAAGTCCTGCACGATCGAAAAATATCCCCATCCATTGTCGGATGCCGTGCGTTGCACGAGGAGATAGACACGCACCGCGGAATTCTCAAACGCCGCGATATGGTTCAGCATCGGCTGACGGATGACATCTTCCTGCGTGCTGATCAGTCCGACATCCGAAACAGGAATGGCGTCGCCGCGACTAAACAGGAGCTTTGCGTTTCGCATATAGTCTTTCACTTCGCCTTCGGTCAGTCCGTGGACATCCTCGCGCGGATGCGGAGGGAGCGTCACGACCGGGGACGTCCATTTCTTCCCGATCTTGTCGAGTCCAACGGTGGAACTCATCGCGACAAACTTCTCCCGCGTGTACCATGTCAGGTCGAGTGGGGGCTCCAGCAACAGTCCCGTTTGAGTCGATTCCGCTGGCGCAATCGGTGGTGGTTCATGGGCTTTTGAACTTTCGACAGATTCCTGGGAGTGACTTGCTTTCAGGGTCAGCAAAAGTAGTCCGACCAGCAATAAGGACGCAATCAGCCGGGGAGTGTGTTCCACGTTGAGTAAGCTCCGGGGAATTGAGTTGAGATCGCGGAAGTACCAGAGATCATGCTGCAAAGAAGTGTCCGTGTACAGCACCAGGATGATTTCAATCTGGAGGCGAGAACCACATTCGCTGCTTCAAAGTGTCACCACCAGCGTATAGAATGCTGGCGGTGGTGCAATGCGTGGTCATTCGACACGACTTTTCGATCGAATCCGTAGTAGATGTCGCCAGGAGAACTGAGGTATGTCTGGGAATTCTGCTCGCTCCGCTGATCCTGAATCTGCTGAATACCGAATTGCAGTCTTCAGTGTGCAGGAAGATCCTGAACCGCTGCAGTTGGCGATTATGGCGTTGCCCCAAATGGACCGAGCCACTGCAAACCTGCAGTCGCACCAGCTTCCCGGCATTCTCACCAGTTCGTATGACTGGGAAACGGCTGTCAATCTGGCTGACGCCATTCAACGGCTGGGACTGGAGGCATCTGCGGTTCCAGTCTGTGAGATTCCTGACCTTGTGCATGTCCATCAGACTCACCACGTGCAGCTCACAGACGGCTCACTGGAAGCCATGGACACCAGCGAGCACCTGCAGTCGTGTCCATGGGGCGAGATTTCGGTCATCAGCGTGGGTATCCTGCCTTCGAGTGCGCCGTCAGGATTTCACTCGGCCAAGGAACCGTCGAGCCTGATTTCGCATCGAACCTGGAACGAAGGGGTGCGAGTCGCGGCAAAACACCGTCCGGAAGCCTACGTGATTTTGTCCGATGGCCAGCCAGGACTTCTGCTCGCCAGCGACGAAATGAACTACGAATACCTTGGCGATCGAATGAGCACTTCGTCAGGCTCAAATTTTAAGCTGTTGATTCAGGATCTGGTCAGCCGGGCAACAGGAGCATGGGTGACGCCATCAACTCTGGCATTTCTTGAACACAGTCCGGTGCCTCGTTCGGAGTTTCGGTCACACGAGGAGTTCCGACGTTACACAGAATTCCAGACTCTGCTCAGTCGCCGACAATCGGAGCATCCGTAGTCCAAATCGAAATGATGACGACTTACAACCTTTAGTTTCAGAATTTATAACTTCTGAATTCGTGGAGATTTCATGATGCCCCTTCGACGACAGTTGGCTGTCATGCTTGTCCTGTCGGCTTTCATTACGACAGCATCCGTCGTAAATGCTGCGCTTCCGCCGGAAATACGCAAAGAGTTATCAGACTTGCAGAAGGATCTCAGAAACGTCAACAGTCTCGTCAAAAAAAACGAAGTGGATCAAGCGAAGGAGATTGTCAAAAAAGCGGAAGAGCGCATCAAAGAACTAGCGATCGCCGAGGACGAAAAAGACCGTGCGTATTCCACGTTCAAACTTCTGCTGGAGAAAGCCAGAAACCAAATCCCTGTAAGTTTCGAAATCGATGTTGCTCCAATCCTCAAGAACAATTGTCTGCGCTGTCATGGTGAGACACAAGCCAGTGCGAACCTGCGGATGGATACGTTCAACGGGATCGTCAAAGGCGGACGCAGTGGAGTTCCCGTCGCTCCACGATCTGCTGCCCGCAGCGGAATTATGCTGCGGATCGCATCCCCGAACGATGAGCAACGAATGCCAAAGGGTGGCGCAAAGCTGGCAGATACCGAGATTATGATGATGGCACGTTGGATCGATCAGGGTGCCAACTTTGACGGCACGGACCGCGATGCGCCAATTGGCGAATCGAGTACGGACAGCACGGAACCCGCCAAACCCGTGACTGTGGTCATGGCAGACGGATCTGAAACCGTGTCCTTCAAAAAAGATGTCGCTCCGTGGCTGGTCAATGTTTGCATGGGATGTCATTCGGGCAACACCCCACGCGGCAAGTTTGGCTTCACGACATTTGAACAACTGCTGCGGGGTGGTCCGACTGGCAGCACGATCGTCCCTGGCAAACCGGATGAAAGTTACATCGTTGATCTTGTTCTGCGGCAGGAACCACTCAAAATGCCGCAGGGTCAGGCGACCTTGAAGCGTTCGCAGGCCATCGCTCTGGAAACATGGATCAAAGAAGGCGCTCATTTTGATGGCGAGGATCCGAAGGCTCCGCTCCGCAACATCGTCCCGACAGAAGCCCAACTGCAGGCTGAACGACTGGCAAGTATGACTGATGAACAGTTCACAGAGCGCCGTATAGCCGAGTCTGCTGCGCTATGGAAACGCATTTCTCCGAGGACTGAGGGCATATCGGCAACCTCCGCCAATTTTTACTGCTATGGCACGGTAACCGCAGATCGACTCCAGCAACTTAGTAAAGCGGCAGAGGAACATCTTGCAGCACTGGAAAAACGATATCCACTGTCGAACGATGAACAGGCATTTCGTGGACGATTGACGGTCTTTATCACGAAGGATCGATTCGACTATGAAGAATTCAATACTGTGTTGCTGAATCGCAGAACGCCGAAAGCGACCTCAGGACATTCCGTGATCAGCGCAAACTTTGAAACGGCCTACGTGGCCATGCATGACACTGGCGACACGGAATCTGCCGATACTCTGACGGCAGAACATCTGATGAAGTCACTGCTCAGTCAGGCTTATCTGACACGCGACGGATCAGCTCTGCCGGATTGGCTCAAACAGGGCTTTGGTTTAAAGGAGGCCGGGTTGAAACCAGATTCGCTCTACGCGAAAGCAATTTCGCATCGAGCGGCCAAATCGGTTTCCACGATCACCGACGCGGGCAAACTGTTTGAAGACGGCACGCTGGCTCCGGAAGAAGTTGGTGAGGTCGGATTCCTGCTCATCAGATTTCTTGAAGGGCAGGGTGGCCCCGCACGGTTTCAGCAACTGGTCAGCGAACTAAGCAAAAACCCGAATGCAGCCAGCGTGGTTGGGCGGGTTTACCAGATGCCTGCTGCGCAGTTGGGACACTTGTTCATGCGGCAAGGCGATTAATTCCCTGCCATCGGCATACTCAGCACAATGGCAAAATTGGTTGCTGCAGATTTATGCTGTGCGGAAATCGCCGAATCTTCTTTCGCTGACTTTATGCCGCGTGCCGAGACGTCCGAAGATAAACAACGGACAGTTTGCGATTGTGCCCGGAGGCCGCGCTTGAACTGTTCACTTTGGCTCGGAGGCCGAAGTGTGAATGGAGTCAACTTATCCAAAGGACGTGGTTATGTCCCTGAAGCGATTTCTGGCGGCGACCGTCAGTTCGTTAGCGTCACTGGCATTGGTCGGGCAAAGTCTGTTTGCTCAGGATCCATCGCTTTACTCCAACACGGAGCCAGCGACAATCTTCAGCGGCGGCGTGCAATACCTCATCATGAGTCGCGACCGCAATCTGTCTACGCAAACCCCTGTGATCAATGGGCCTGATTCCGGCAATGTCGGCTTCCTGAACAGCGACTTCAACTTCCAGTCCGGAATTCGCGCCTTCATTGCCGCTGAAACGGCGGGATCCAGAATTGAGGGCATCTATTCAAACTACGGCACCTGGAGCTCACTCAGTCAGGGTTCGTTGACGCAGGGCCTGGCGTTCGACAACGGAACCGCAGGACCGTGGGCTGGAGCTAACTCGCTGACACGGTCCACATTCTTTTCACCGCTGGCAGTCGCTTCGACTCCAGCGCTGGGTGGAGAAGCAGACGAATTCGAAGGACTTGGCCCGAACGGAGCTTTTGCCGATCCACTTCCGACCTATCAAACGTGGTACAGCAGTCAGCTTCAGACGTTCGAGATTAACGTACTGACGGCCGACTACGAATCAACTTTTCAGTACGGGATCGGATACAGCAACCTGCAGCTCGATGAAACCGCAGGTGTGCGGATCAGTGGTGTCTTTCGAGCATCCGACAGCGCAGGTCCGAACAATGGTCTGTCTCATGCTTCGTTGACCGGCGTTGGTGGCCTTGCGTTTTCCAATGGCACGCCGAACGGATTCCAGGACGAAACTGGAAATGCATCCGGGATTCCCGACACACTGACATTGTTCCGCGAAGCACGAACTGACAACAATCTCAACGGGGTTCAAGCCATCCTGCAGCAGGAGGTTATGTACTATCGCGGGATCGTGGTCAACGGAACCGCGAAGGCGGGTCTCTACCACAACTCCACTCACGGATCGATTCTGGAACGCTACTCGGGTGTGGGTGACGACACATCCAACTACGGACGTTCGTTTACCGATTCGGCAAGCACCGTCGCATTCGTCGGCAGCGTCGGGTTGCAGTCAAATATACCAATCAGTAATCATTGGAGCCTCATCGGCGGCTACGAAGCGACTTTCATTCATGGCGTCGCACTTGCCCCTGATCAGAATCTCGGAAACAACGGAACGACCTACAACATCGATACTCACGGCAGTGTCCTGGTTCACGGTGCGAACACCGGACTGCAGTTCGCGTATTAAGGATCGCTCGATTTCGATGTCATTGTCGTGACGAAGCACTATTTCTTGTCGCGATTCTCTTCTTTGTCGGCCTCTTTATCCTTGTCACCCTCTTTCGGGAACTTGGATTCGTGAGTGCGTTTGATCGCGTCGCCAGCATTGGCCAGCGGACGTTTACCGACAAGTTTTTTGGTTTCCGGTGGCTCGCACGCTTTTTCGTTGCAGGCTTGAGTCTTCACTTCGACTTCCAGTTCGGCTTCGTCTGCCATTTCCTCAGCGCTGATTTCCAGCATGGCATAGATGATGACTCGTCCGCCGTAGACATGCGACTGTTGAGGCTCGCCATCGACCTGCAGCAGTTCGTGCTTTGGATACTTGATTTTCGACATTTTGATTTTTTGCTTGCTGGTAATCTTCACTTCCGTCGGAATTGCAAATTCGGATTGCGCAGGATTGGCGTTGATGTGCCAGCCGTCTGCGATCGTCAGTTCAATCGCGATCGGGCATTTTCCGCCGCGTTCCAGCTTGTCAAAATATGGAAAGATTTTCACCGTCACTCGACTTTCCTGGCCCTGCTTAAACGGCGACGCGGTCGCGGGATCGGGCAGGACAGGCTTGAACACCTGCTGCGCACCGGTCTCGGAATCCTGCGGCAGTGAATCGTCATCGCCTGGCAATGTGGCGGCATCATCTGCCTTTGATGTGAGGACGAAACGCCCGGAGAGTTCAAGCCGTCCTGTTGCAGTGTCTTTCGCCTGCATTTTCAGCAGATCCTGCAAAGCCATTCCCAGTCCCGCACAGGAAACCGGTGCGGCATCCAGCGCACCGCTGAAACGTTTGAGCGTCGATTCGGCAATCTCACGGAATTGAGGATTCTTGTCACTCAGCGCCAACAGATTGCGAATCGTGATACTGTTGCCGGAGGGCGATACTGAGTCATAAGGTGAACTTGTCCGCGCGAAGAGCTTTTCATGATCGTGAGCTGTAAAGAAAAATGTCGATTGAGCCTCGTCGTAGAATTGTTCAATCTGCAATTTCGTCAGTTCATTGGCCGCAGAAAGCCAGCGTGCTTCGCTTGTGGCCTGATGCAGTGTTCGCAACGCGGACGCCAGGCAGGCATAGTCATCCAGATAACCGCGAGGTCCGGGCATTGAATTGCGCCATGACCGCAACAGATGACCTTCGGCATCGCGCAAGTGCACCAGCAAAAAGTCAGCCGCCTTCGATGCAAGCTGCAGGTCATGTTCGCGACCGGGGATCTGACCGCTTGTGGCCAGCCCCTGAATCATCAACGCATTCCATTCCGTCAGCACTTTATCGTCCAGCAGGGGACTCGGTCGTTTCTCCCTGACCAGCAGCAACTGTTTTCGGATGTCGCTGAGTCGAGCTTCCAGTAAGCTGACGTCCATCGATTGCTGTGCTGCGAGTTCCACCAGTGTCACCGGCAGAAACAGAACTCGACCGTGTTCAAACGACTGTAGTTCATGGAAACCATACGCTGTCATAAACAATTCTGCATCATCCGGCTTCAGCGTATCACGAATTTCAGCTTCGCTCCAGACGTACGATTCGCCTTCAATGGCGTGCGTTTCCGCATCCAGCGCGGAACAGAATCCACCATCGGCCAGTGTCATTTCGCGTTCAATGAACGAAACAAGTTCATCAATGACCTGCACGTAGAGGGGATTACCGGTCAGCAGGGCCGCCTGAGCATAAACCTCCAGCAACTGCGCCTGATCGTAGAGCATTTTTTCGAAGTGCGGAACATTCCAGCGGCGATCTGTGCTGTAACGATGAAACCCGCCACCCAGATGATCGCGAATACCGCCCATTGCCATCGCAGTCAGTGAATGTTCAACGATCTTCAGGAGTTCCGGGCGCGGACTCTCCGCGTGAAGTCCCAGCAGGAACTGTAATCGCGGTACGTTGGGAAATCTCGGACCATCGGGCCTGTGTTCGTTAAAATCGACGCCGCCATAATCCGGATCGTATCGATCCTCGATTCCCGTCACGACGGACTCCAGCAGCTCACGTGTCAATGGTTTCGGTTCGGCTAGCACCATCGGTCCCGAGAGCCGTCGCACCTCGCGCGCAATCATTGATGCGGAGCCACTGACCGCGTCGCGTTTGTCGCCCCAGATTTCTGTGATACGTCTGGCAACCGTCAGAAATCCCGTGCGTCCATCCGGGGAATCTTCGGGTGGCAGATACGTTGCGCCGGCGATCGGTTCTCCTTCCGGTGTCAGAAACATCGATAGCGGCCAGCCACCGCCACCGCCAGCACCTGTCGCCTGCAGATAGACTATCAGGCTGGTCATGTAGATGTCATCAATGTCCGGGCGTTCTTCACGATCCACTTTGATGCAGATATAATGCTCGTTTAGATAGTCGGCGATTTTCTGGTTCGAAAAAACCTTTCGCTCCATCACGTGGCACCAGTAACAACTGCTGTACCCTACGGACAAAAATACCGGCTTGTCAGCTTTGCGAGCCGCCTCAAAGGCTTCAGGTCCCCAGGGATACCAATCGACGGGATTGTGGGCGTGCATCAGTAGATACGGGCTGGATTCACGAGCCAGCCGGTTCGCCTGACCACGTTCCGTTGCGTTGCCAGTGTCACCGTTGCGATTCGGCTCGGGAGTTTTTGCCACAGAATCCTCCGACGTCGCGGTTACGACCGCGCGAGTTTCAGCCAAACTCGCCGCTTGAAACAGGTTTGTGGCACCGGGGAATGAACCAACCAACGCACCAGTAAAGACAAAAGCCACGGCCGTCGTCGCACACCTCTTTGAACTCATAAGAATCTCGTCTGATAGTCTCTAATAAAGTTTAGGCGTTCCGCAGGAAATGATTTACCAGGCAGAGTACTCATTTAACCCGTGACCGAAAGGCCAGGGTCACTTTGCCGGGTTTCGTCCACCGGATTAAACAAACTCGAGACTTCGTCCCCGGTCGCTTTGACTCTTCCACTCGCCTAAACGCAGTAATCCTTACCGATGTCCCGTTGTACGGATTCTACGCACGACCCGTTCAGATATGAACTCCGGCGTGATCTGCCACTCCTAAGGCACGATAAATCCGGAGATTTAGAAGATCCAGGGCGTCACAATTTTCGGAAACGTCCTCAAAAACTCACCCGATCGTCTAAGTGTTGGAAAAACATCAGTGCTAATTGTCGGGCCTGCGTCGTTCATTTCGGCCACGGCCTTCGGGTTCGATGTTGCGACTTCTGCGTACGGACTGGGACCCAGCGGCCTGGATTTCCGAATTTCATCAACGATTTGCGCACTTCAGGCCGAAAACAGATATGGCGGATTGCGTTGCGGGATAAGACCGGTACGGTCGTGCGCGCGTCTGTCGAACCTACGTTCACGAAGTGCTTCGCGTTGTTCACTCACCTGACATCGTTTGAGCGCTTCTCGGATGTTCCTGATGGATTTACCAATGGAATCGCCGATTATTTCCACATTGCCGCGCGGATACCGCATGGATCGACAATTCGGCGTCGTCTTCGACTGTGCGCCGGAGATCTCCGATGACCTCACACAGGTCAACGGAATCCGCACACGCGAAGCCGTCATGCTGAATCAACTGGGAATCTATTTCTGGGGCCAGATTGCGCTTTGGCGGCACCGAGAGATTTCAGCACTTGCCGAAGATCTTCAGATTCCCGTTGCTCGAATTGTTGACGAGGCCTGGGCAGAACAGGCAAAATCGCTTTGTCGCCTCTCGGCACCCCGCCAGACTTCGACACTTCCGGCGTCAGCCCTTCGAACCGTGTCACTCCTGGTCGGCGCGCTGTTAATAGGATTTTTGACAGTTTACCTTTTCGGGCAGCATCGCAATCGGCCGTTGACCGGAATTCTGTCCGCTGACATTACGACGATCCGTGTTCCTGCCGCATCGCGATTGACCAGCGTTCAGATAAAAGCGGGTGAAGAAGTCTTCTCCGGACAGCCGTTGTTGACGCTTGAAAAACTGGAACATCTGTCGTTCATTCAAAATCAGGAACGCCTTGTTCGCGATCTTGAACGTGAATTGAAACGCATGGAAGCCCAGGCCGCAATCGAACTGGAATGGCGAACTCGTGATCTGGATCGAGAACTTTCCAATGTTCGGCAGCGCCTGACAATGCGAGAACTGAACGGAACAACAGCCGACAGCGTTCCGGTCGGTAAACCAAATCGCGGACAAAGCAGCTTGCCCGTTCGCAGCGTTTCGTCAAGCCTTGAACCACAGTCTCCACCGGCCCCCAGGAGCATCGCTGGCAGCATCGTGTTCTTCAGTGGAGCCACGAATCAGACATCACTCGATTCAGGTCCGATACAAAGTCCTGTCGATCAGATGCCTGCCAACAAACAGCCGGTGCGCGTCGCTGAATTGCCACGCAATTCCGTCGTCTCGGATACTGTAATGGTGACTCCGTCTGATCCTGAACTCGACTCGTTGCGATCTGAACGGTCACGCCTGGAGTCCGTCCGGGAATCGTTGCCCATCACCGTCAATGAAGCCACTGGCGTGACAAACCTGAAATCGCAGTTTATTGAAGCCAGTAAACAGTTGGACGCCATGAAAGCGGCAAGTCGCGAAGTCAACGTGATGTCCCCGGTCTACGGCACGGTTGGACAAGTGAGATATCGCGAAGGGGACGATATGCAGGCGGGTGAGATCATGCTGCGAATTCTGCACACCGATCATCGCTACGTGACGGCCTATCTGCCGACACGACGGATGAATGAAATGAAACGTGGCCAGAAAGTTGCGCTGCGGTTTCCGGGGAACGTTGAATTTGACGGCGAGGTGATCGATATTCCTATGGTGGCTGACGTCACAGGCGAATCTGGCGAAACTCTGGCAGCGGTCCGGATTGAACAGTCCGGTCGATTGTGGCCCAATATCCCTGTCGGCTCGCAGATCGACGTAATTTCAACACGCTGAACGCGATTGTTTGGACATCGGCATTCAATGGCACTACGCTTCCGCCGTTGCAGCATCAGATTTGTGATGCGGTTGTCCGGTTTTCCCACGCAATTGGCGACGTTCAGATGTCCATGACCTTTCCACCCGTTGAAGAACAGCTTCATGTGATCACGCGCGGGATCGAAAAAATCGTCCCGCAGGAAGAACTCCGCAAAAAACTGCAGCACAGCAAGGACACGGGCATTCCCTTGCGAATTAAGTATGGAATCGACCCGACTGGTATCGACGTCCATCTCGGCCACACAGTGCCGCTGCGAAAGATGCGGCAGTTTCAGGATCTGGGACATCAGGCTGTCATCATCATCGGCAACTACACCGCATTAGTCGGCGACCCCAGCGGACGCGACGAAGCGCGCAGCAAACGACTGACGGAAGAAGAAGTAGAATCCAATGCCACGACGTACCTGACTCAGGTAGGCAAGGTTGTCGATATATCGCGGGCGGAGGTCCATCGAAATGGCGACTGGTTCGGCAAAATGTCATTTGCAAAAGTGCTGGCCCTTTGCGGGCGCGTGACGGTAGCTCAGTTACTCACGCGAGACGATTTTGCCAAACGCTACCGCGACGAGAAACCCATCTTTCTTCACGAATGTCTGTATCCGGTAATGCAGGCCTGGGACAGTGTGGAAATCCGTTCAGACGTGGAACTGGGTGGCACCGAACAGCTCTACAGCTTCATGCTCGCGCGTGACTTGCAGGCTCAGGAAAACCTGAATCAGCAGATCGCCGTGATGTCGCCGATTCTGGTAGGACTCGACGGTGTCCGCCGCATGGGCAAGAGTTTGGACAACTATATCGGGATCAGCGAATCGCCGTACGACATGATGAAGAAATTCATGCAGTTGCCCGACGCCGTGATGAAGATGTATTACGAACTGCTGACTGAAGTGCCTCTCGCTGAAGTGGATCGCCTGCTGGCCGGGCATCTTAAAGAGGCCAAAGTCACGCTCGCGAAACTCGTGATCTCCCAGTATCACACAAATGATGAAGCAAACGCTGCCGCTGCACGCTGGCAGGCCGAAATCGGTGGCGAAGCCTTACCCACCGATATTCCGGACGTCGTCCTCGACAGCACTCTCCTCACCGACGGCGCGCTGGCGGCAGTCAAACTTCTGACCACTCTCAATCTTTGCCCCAGTAACGGCGAAGCCAGACGACTGATCCAGGGCGGCGGTGCCAAACTTGGCGAAGAGAAAACCACGATCACGTCTCACGACCAGCAGATCCAGGTGACCGATGGACTGCTCGTCTGGGCCGGCAAGAAGAAGTACTGCCGCGTGAGAATTGGCTGATACACGGGAACGGAATCGCGACTTGTCCCATGCCTCGTTGGACAGCGCCACTTTTGGCGGAAACCGAGCTTTTTTTAGCCCGAAGCGTGAGCGCGGGAGTGTACCTAACTCGATCCCTCGCTGACGGTTCGGGCTATTTCTTCAGATAAAAGTGGCGCTGTCCAACCAGGTATCCCCCACACTGCCGCAGCAATCGGCAGAAACTGCCGAAGTCGCTGACGGCACACTGCGCCAATCCTGGTTCAGCCACGGATTTCTCCCTAAGTGAGGTGAAGCAGGGCAGGGCGAAGCAATAAACTTCGCGAGTGTGGGGAGATCCCCACGAGCGGATCGCCTGTCAATTGATGCGTCTGCGAAGTAGTGAACGGGAAACCCAATTCGTGCCCGGAACGAATCTCCAACAAATCATCGTCACCCTGTGTTGCCTGCTACTCGTCTGCGGATGTGGCGCGGCGATTCAACGCAACGGAACGGAGCAATTGCTGTTGTCAGATTCCATTGACCATGCGATCGATCAATTGGATCTGTCACCGCTGGCCGGACGCAAAGTGTATCTCGATACCGAGTACATGAAGACATTCAAAGGCAACAACATTTACATCACGTCCGACTATATTATCAGCGCGCTGCGTCAGAAGCTCACCACCACAGGATGTCTCATTCAGGCCACTCGTCTGGACGCGGACTATGTTCTTGAAGCACGTGTGGGTGCCCTGGGAACGGACTCAATGGAAGTGACTTACGGTATCCCGTCCAGTAATGGATTCGGCGTGGCTGCGTCCGCACTCAGCGGAGTTCCAGCGGTGCCAGCCATCCCGGAAATCTCCGTCGGCAAACGCAACGGTGTGAAAGGGATTTCGAAAGTTGTGGTTTTCGCATATCACCGAGAAACCAGCGTTCCCGTCTGGCAATCCGGCAGCGCCATTGCGCGAAGCGACGCGCGCGACTCGTGGTTCCTTGGCATCGGCCCACTGACGCGAGGCAGTGTCTATAACGGCACACTGCTGGCAGGAAATCGAATTCAAACTCCGTTCGAAAAGAAGCCCAATCCGCACGAAGTCAAGCCGCTCACAATGGCCGACAAGCACAGCTACGTTCATCCTGCCGTCCTCGAACAACAACTCGCGGATGCCGCAGCCAGCGCCGCCGCCGGAATCCATGCTGTGTCGCTCGAAAAAGAAGTCGATCCTTCAGCGACGCCAGCCACTTCTGCTGGAACAGAAAATCCCTCGGATGCTACGCCGGCATCAACTTCACCGGCAGGTGTTCCTTAATACCGCGATGTTACACAGTAAAGCCGAAGAGTTCTTTCTCAGAGCCTCCCATGCATCCGTCGGCGCCGTCTGGACCCATGCCAGCACGTCAGCCGGGAACATCGCCAGCTTGCGGTCGTAGTCGGCACTGCTTTCTGAATACCGCCAGCGGTCGCCAGGTGCTCGCGGATTTCGGATTCGAAATTAAATTTAGTGCGGATGCTCATATTTTGAATTTGGCGGTAGAAAGATTTGGCGGTAGAAAAATTGGGTCGCCGCAGACTCTGAAGTCAGAACCGAGTAATGCTGGTGAACGTGATTTGATCAATCGTGATATTGACGTGATGCATGACGCTCAACGGACTGTGAATCAGCAACCGCTTCAAATGTCGCCGATAAAGTGAAAAATCGTCAGGGAATGCCGTGATCCTGAACGCAGAACTGGAGTCGGTCAGGTGAAATCTCTGGTTCCCCAGGAAACGCCCGTCGCGGGTCATTGGCAATATGGTCCCGACAACTTCTTCGACACCGAGTTGTTGAATGACGGCCTGTTCGTAAAGGGAAACTTCCAGTCCGGTTCCCCAGTCCCGTACGATGTCCGACACGAGATCACGAAAAGTTGCACCGCCGGTCCAGCCTGCATCAGAAACTGTGAATTTTCGTCTTGCTTTGGGGTCGATCGCCACATTGACAAAGCGGGTCTCGACGGAGTCAGGACGAAAATTGATGAGCTTGCCACGCTCCAGGCCAAGCAACAACAGATAGTTCATCAATTGCCCTGCATGATGCTCCACCAATCGTGGAACGGCCTTGAGTTCATAAACTGCCCGTTCGTTGACCACCAAGTCGAGAGAATAAGATTTGGCAAACGTTCTGAACGAAGCTGTTGCGGGAACTTCGACTTGTGTTTGAAATCCGGCCTGGTTGAGCCTGCTGGAAAAATCTCCCTTGTAAATCTGTTCATCCGCCAGTCGTCCAAGGGCAGTGTGACAGGCAAATGCATGTGACATCACTTCAAAATCCAGCTTGCCAAATTCGTCCTTGCTGAGTGGTTGGAAGTGAATGGGACAATGAAAAGGCATTTTGCTACTCGTTGGAAAGGGAGGGGGATGGTAAAAAGATTATGCGGTAGAAAGATTTTGCGGAATGACAGACGGCAAATTTTTTTACCGGTAAATTTTTTTACCGCCAAGTGTTTTCCTTGTCTGTGAGGAAGGAAAGTAAGGGTAGAAAGATTTTGCGCTAGAAAAATGGGGAAGATGACGGCCTCTGAATTTTTTTACCGGTAAATGTTTTTACCGCCAAATAGCCGCAAGTCGATCTTTCCGGTGACGGCTGGGGAGATGATGGCGGTGCGGCGTTCATCGAGAAGTTCGATGCTAGTTCGGTCGGTAAACGCCTGAATGTCGGCGTACAGGTTTTCCTTGATGTGGTCCTGGCAGCGTCGAGATATTTGCGGATGGCCTTCGGTTTTCCGGGCATCCGCGCTTTTCAAAAATCGTCCTGTTCTCTCCTTGACGCCGATGTGCCATTCGCGCATACTGTACTGTGCTACGCAGTACAGATAGTGAGGTCAGGTGATGCGAATTCAAGTGACAATCGGATCCAGCGTTCCAATCTATCGGCAGATTGTTGATCAGATTCGACACGCCGTGGCAACCGGAGTCATGCCTGTTGGAGAGCAGGTTCCAAGCGTCCGAGCTTTAGCTGGTGAGCTTGTTTTGAACGCGAACACGATCGCCAAGGCCTATGCCGCATTGGTGCGTGACGGCGTGCTTGAAAGTCAGCAGGGGCGAGGTTACTTCGTGGCAGCACGTCGGGAAATTTTCTCTCGCAAGGAACGGCAGCGGCGTCTTGACGAAGTCATGGATCCGTTTATTGCTGAGGCTTTGACGTTGGGATTCGACGCCGAAGAGATTGTGTTCGAAGTGCAGAAAAGTCTCGAAAAGGTGGCTCAGATAAAGGGTTAGTTCTTTCAACGAATTGATTGTTTCTGGCGGGTGGAGATCATGACAATGTTAGATCCCGTAATTCGAACGGACAGACTGACACGGTACTTCGGTCGGCGTGAAGTTGTTCGTGACTTGAGTTTACGAGTGCCGCCCGGACAGGTGACAGCATTGCTGGGCCTGAATGGTGCAGGTAAGACAACCACCATTCGCATCATCATGGGATTGCTGCGACCCACGCGCGGGAAGTGCGATGTGCTGGGGCAGGACAGCAGTTGCCTGTCGCCGGAAACTCGAACGCGGATCGGATATATGGTGGACGATCCCATTGGTGCTGGCGGCGATCTATCTGGAATCGATCGGCCCGGAACGACTTCCCGTGACATGGTCGAATATCGTTTTGCCAGCCGTGTGTTGTATCGTGTCTTTTTTGTTTCATCCGGCGGGAATGTGGATGGCTTGTCGTGAAGCGAGGTGGCTTGGCACGAAATGTCTGCCGCTGGTGTTGCCATTCATCGCGTGTATTGCCGCCATCTCCCTTGCGGAGTTTGATTCCACGCAGTGGCAATTGGCGATTCCAATGGTCATCATCATGGTGATGGTTTGTGTCATTATTGCCGCTTCAACACACGCGCTGACACACCAAACGTTTTTACCGGCTCCGGCATCGGAAGAATCCTGGTCCTGGTCGAACGCTGTGGGTCTTGCCACGGCGAGCATCGTCGCAATTGTGACGGTGTGCACATTTGTGGTAGGTTGGATCACAATTTCACAAGCTACCTTGAGTCTGAAAGCCAATCGTCAGGCGATATCAGACGATGGCCAACTCTGGGACATTGAAGAAACATGGAAGGCACCGCGGTTGTGGGAGGACGAACCTATTCACAGAGCCGGGCGACCTTTGACTGGCCCCGGCGCTGGAAATTCCTCCTTCGTCGAACTCACTGAGACGTGGCGCGAAGTTCCCTCTGTGACATTGTGGAGTTCCTGGAGTTCGCCGATACGGACAACTTCGGGATTTCTCGGCAGTTTCCAATCGCGATCAACCAGTGCGTCGAAGAACAATCTCGGGTACGTCTCCATCGATGAACGAGATGGCCAGTTGTATCTTTACCGTTCGCCAAATGGACTGGTTGGCATCGTCACGCCAAAGGAAATTTTCCGGCCCGACGAAACTCCTCAGGGATCCTTCAGAAATCTGACGATTCTTGATGTGTATAGCGGCCAGGGACAACATTCACGCTATATGTCGCTCGGCGGGCAGCGACTGCTGGCGGACATCAGCGGCATTTATCAGCTTGATGTGGACGCCCATGAATTGCGCAGGTTGTCGGACGCCCACACACTTGGAATAGCAATCACGCTTCCATCGGGCCAACATTCGCAAGCACAGCTATGGACGCGCGACGGACAAACCGCACGGCGTTTTTCCATCCGTCCGCGATCGGAGAAACAATCTCTTCCCTCGTGCGATTCTGAACTGGTGAAAGCGACTCACAGCTACCCATTACCAAATGTGGAAATCACAGCGGATGGTGAATGGTCGCTGGACTGGATTGGTGATCTGGATCAGACCTCAGTTGCTGTCGCGTCGTCGAGCAACAACGATGCTGTCTTCATCGCAAACGACAAATCACCCACATGGCGTTATCGCATTGGTTCACTGGATGGTTCAACAATTGCGTCGGGTGAGCTGCCGGACTTCGTCACGTCCGAACAAAACCTCCCGTACGCACCTTTCCTGTTCCCGCCCGCTGTGGTCACGGGATGGGCAGTCGTGTTCAAAATGATTGAACCAGATATCTACCGTACTGTGAAACTGCCGGACTGGACGTGGTTTCTGGTCGCGTTCCATGCGATCACGGCCGGGTGCGGTGCGTTCCTGTTGTCTCGGTCGCGAGTGCGATCGAAGCAGTTGCTACTGCTCTCGTTTGTCGTCGGAGTACTCTTTGGCATCCCTGCATGGCTGGCCGTCGTGGCTGTCCATCCTCGGCTGATTGTTGAACCCTGCACAAGCTGCCAGCGTCGTCGTCGAATTGATACGGATCGCTGCGAACACTGCGATGCCAAATGGGACATCCCTGAAAGTGTAGGCATCGAACTGATCGGCCCTCGCGAATTTGCGCAGGTTGCCCGGCACGCCCCAGCCGGATAGGAACGGTCCCAATAGTTTTTCGCATGGCGATCACGACCGCGTAATCGGAGGACTGACGTCCTGCCGCTCGCCGGGGAGCATTTCAGGCCGCGTTGAATAGAATTCGGAGTTGGCCTTACTTTCCCTTTGGTCTGAACGCCACGATTTGTTCAGGGTTAGTCTCTAGTCGCGGGCCACCGATGAGGTCGATGCAATACGGGATCGCCGGCATGACGGCATCGAGACATTCTCGGATGGCTTTGGGCTGGCCCGGCAAGTTCACGATCAGGCAGGAGCCGCGAATTCCGGCAGTCTGGCGGCTGAGAATCGCCGTTGGAACTTTCTCCAGCGATACTTTTCGCATGAGTTCCCCGAAACCGGGCATCATTTTTTCGCAGACGTCTGACGTTACTTCCGGAGTCACATCGCGGACGGCAGGGCCGGTGCCGCCGGTCGTGATGATCAGACAGCAATCGCGTTCATCGACCATCTCACGAAGTGCGGTGGCGATGGAAGCACGATCGTCGGCGATCACACAGTAGTCTTCCGTCCAGTCGGAAACGAGCGTTTTTTGCAGGTATTCCCGAATCGCCGGACCGCCCAGATCTTCGTATTCACCTCGACTGGCCCGGTCTGATACGGTGAGCACACCAATTCTGATGGTTGTCGTCATTTTGGAAACTCAGCAGAACCCACAAAGAGACCGCATTCGGCGGCAATTTTGTGCTGCCTGGAATTCCGAAAGAGACCTCCTTGAAGAGCTTCCCAATCATGGCAGTCTGACTATCATTCAGCAACCACGAGCGGCACCTGATCTCGAAAACGGTGATGCGAATTTTGACAATATCCTGCTACACTCCTGCCGCGTGACCCTTCCTTCTTGCAGAGCTGCTCCAAACCGAGCTAACTGACAATGCCCAAAACAACATCACTTCCGTCATCGGCTCCTTCGTTTCTGGAGTCACCGGAACCTGAGCCTGACCAGCCTACAAATTCTCATGCTGCTACCAGCGGCATCCAGTTGGGGGCACAGAACCTTGAGTTCGCTGAATCGCAGCTCGGGAACTATCTGCATGACCGCAATTCCGTGTCTCCGGACTGGCGGGACTACTTCGACGACTTGAAGGTTGTCGATTCGGGGTTGACGGCCGAAAGTCTGAACGTGCCGTTTCAGGCACAAAGCATTTTCCGCCGCTCCGCCATCGGGCGCATCGATCCATCGACATCCGACGCCGTGGTCCTTCAGGAGCGACTCGATCAATTGATCCGCAGCTATCGAGTTCGGGGCCATATCGTCGCAAAGATTGATCCGCTGCATGGGGAACGCCCGCAGCCAGCCGAACTCGATCCGGCGTTCTACGGTTTCACGGATGAGCACATGCGTCGTCAGTTTTCGACACAATGGGCTGGCGGTCCAGACACGCGTACTTTGCGCGAAACGCTGACCTGGCTGCAGACAACGTACTGTCGGTCGATTGGCGTGCAGTTCATGCACATCGACAGCATGCAGGTTCGGCAATGGTTACAGGATCGCATGGAGCGAACTGCCAATCGCCTGAAGCTGTCACGTTCTGAGCAGATCCGCATTCTGGAACGACTCAGCGACGCTGTGGTCTTTGAAGAATTCGTGCAGAAGAAATACGTGGGTGCGAAGAGCTTTTCTCTCGAAGGCGCGGAAAGCCTGATTCCGCTGCTGGACATGGCGATCGAACGTGCCGGAAGTCAGGGCACGGAACTGATCGTCCTGGGAATGGCCCATCGCGGGCGACTGAATGTTCTTGCCAACATCATGGGCAAGAAGCCGTCCAAGATTTTTCGTGAGTTTGATGACGTTGATCCGCAACTCAAAATGGGGCGCGGCGATGTGAAGTACCATCTGGGATACAGTACGGATCGGATGACACATTCCGGTCAAAAAGTCCATCTCACGCTGTGCTTCAATCCCAGCCATCTGGAATTCGTCAACCCGGTTGCACTTGGTCGACTGCGAGCCAAGCAGGATCGCTGCGGCGATGCAGACCGTCTGAAAAGCTGCGTATTCCTGATACACGGCGATGCCGCATTTGCCGGTGAAGGTGTCAGCCAGGAAACACTCAATTTGAGCGAACTGCCGGGTTATCAAACCGGCGGTACGGTTCACATTGTCGTCAACAACCAGATTGGCTTCACGACGTCACCTTCTGAAGCCCGGTCGTGTACATATGCCACCGATGTCGCCAGAATGCTGCAGATCCCCATCTTTCATGTCAACGGTGAAGATCCGGAAGCCATTGCGCAGGTCGTGCAGTTGGCGATGGACTTTCGGGCCAAATTTCATCGTGATGTAATCATCGACATGTATTGCTTTCGCCGACGTGGCCACAACGAAGGCGACGAGCCCGCATTCACTCAGCCCGCGATGTACAAACTGATCCGCAGTCGTCAGACAGTTTTCAACAGTTTTCTGGATTCTCTGGTGACTCTCCGCGAAGTCACGAAAGAAGAAGGCGATGAGATTGTCGCACGGCGTGGTCGAATGCTGGAAGAAGAATTGCTGGAGGCTCGCAAAGACGGCTTTCGGTATCTTGAAGAGAGCGGCGGTGGCATGTGGAAGGGCTACTTCGGCGGAGACTGGCGAGAATCGGATCGGCCGACAACGACAGTTCCTGCCGCACAGATACAGCGCGTGATGACAACGCTGACGACACCACCTGACGGATTCACACCTCATCCAAAGGTCGAACAGGTTCTGAAATCACGTCGTGAAATGGGAGCTGGCGAGAAGCCTTTCGACTGGGGCGGTGCCGAGATCGCAGCACTTGGGACTCTGGTTGCCGAGGGCACGCGGCTGCGTTTCAGCGGCCAGGATGTACGACGCGGTACGTTCAGCCATCGCCACGCTGCGTTGAACGATGTGAATGATGGTCGTGTCTGGCTGGGGCTGAAAGATCTGACTTCGCGGCCGGAGTTCGTCGAAATCCATAACAGCCCGCTTTCAGAAGTCGGTGTGCTGGGATTTGAATACGGCTACAGCCTGGATTGTCCTGATGGCCTGGTGATGTGGGAAGCCCAGTTCGGCGACTTCGTGAATGTGGCCCAGGTGATCATTGATCAGTTCATCGCCAGTGCCGAGGACAAGTGGAAGCGGTTGAGCGGCATTGTGCTGCTGTTGCCTCACGGAATGGAAGGGCAGGGGCCGGAACATTCCAGCGCGCGACTGGAACGCTTTCTGGCGATGGCGGCGGAAGACAATATCCAGGTCGTCAACCCGACCACACCGGCTCAGTACTACCACATGCTGCGACGTCAGGCGCTGCGGCGCTGGAAGAAGCCGCTGATCGTGATGACGCCGAAAAGTCTGTTGCGTCACAAGGATGCCGTATCGTCGTTTGCAGAATTGTCACAAGGAGAGTTTCACGATGTGCTGCCGGATGTGGCAAAACCTCCGGAAAGTGTGAAGCGAATCCTGCTGTGTTCGGGAAAGATTTATTACGATCTCGCAGCGTACCGCGAAGAACACAAACGCGACGACGTGGCAATCATCCGTCTTGAGCAGCTTTATCCGTTTCCCGCGCAGGAATTGGCGGAATTGTTGTCGAAGTATGCGGCAAATACACCGTTATTCTGGGTTCAGGAAGAGCCTCGCAACATGGGCGCATGGGGTTATTTGAGAACTCGTTTCGGTGAACGATTGCTGGACCAGTATCCCTATCGCGGTATCTGTCGTCCGGAATCTGCCAGCCCCGCGACGGGTTCCGCAACAAGTCATAAGATCGAACAGCAAAACATTCTGAAACAGGCATTTGAACTCGCATGAGCACGCAGGACATTGAAATCAAAGTTCCTCAACTGGGTGAATCCATCTCCGAAGCAATGGTCGGGGAATGGTACGTCAAGGAAGGCAGCTATGTTGCCGCTGACGGCAAAGTTGTGGGACTCGAAACTGACAAAGCAACTTTCGATATCCCCGCGCCTGCGGGTGGCATCATCAGCAGAATGCTGAAAAACGCAGGAGAAACTGCGACAATCGGCGAAGTGATCGCATATCTGCAACCTGCAGAAAAGCCAGCAGGCACCGCCGCTCCCTCGGCAACTCCTGCAACGGCAACTCCTGCAAACACAGCGGCTGCGGCTGCGACTTCGAAGCCGTCAGCCGATGCAAAAACTGGCGGGCATGTGATGCCAGCGGCTGAACGCATGATGACCGAAAACAAATTGCCGGTCGGCTCGGTGCAGGGTTCCGGCCCCGGCGGACGAGTTTTGAAGGAGGATGTGATTCGCACTGTCCAGTCACCGTCGGCACCGGTTCGCGTCGGCGGAATTCGTGAGACGCGCAAGATGCCGCTCAGCCCGATTCGCCAGACAATCGCCAAACGTCTCGTCGAAGCGCAACAAACCGCCGCGTTGCTGACGACATTTAACGAAGTCGATATGTCGGCGATTAAAAGGCTCCGCGAATCCTACAAAGACGTTTTCGAAAAGAAGTACGGTGCCAAGCTGGGCTTCATGTCGTTCTTCGTGCGAGCTGTGGTATCTGGCTTGCAGCAGTTTCCACAAATCAACGCTCAGATGCACGGACGCGAATTGACTTACTTCAACTACTGCGACGTGGGAATTGCGATCGGCGGCGGCAAAGGACTTGTTGTCCCGGTCCTGCGCAATGCCGAAAACATGAGCTTTGCTGACATCGAAATGGCGATTGTGGAACTCGCGGGTCGAGCGAAAAATAACCAGATCACGCTGGAAGAACTCGAAGGCGGCACGTTCACGATCACAAACGGCGGAGTTTACGGTTCACTGCTGTCCACGCCGATCGTGAATCCACCACAAAGCGGTGTTCTGGGAATGCACGGCATTTTTGATCGTCCAGTGGCCGTCGATGGCGAAGTTGTCATTCGTCCCATGATGTATCTGGCTCTGACCTACGATCATCGTGTGGTCGATGGCCGTGAAGCCGTATCTTTCCTGAAGCATGTGAAAGATCTGATCGAAGATCCAACACGACTCATTCTGGAAGTATGAAGTTCATGTCTGAATCGTTTGATCTGATCGTTGTAGGTGCCGGCCCGGGCGGCTACGTCGCCGCAATTCGTGCGTCGCAACTGGGGATGAAGGTCGCAGTCGTTGAGCGTGAAAAACAACTTGGCGGGACGTGCCTCCGAGTCGGTTGTATCCCAAGCAAAGCTTTGCTGGAAACAAGCGAACTGTACGAACAGTCTCAGAAGCACTTCGCCGAACGCGGACTTGTGATCAAGGGTGTTTCCGTCGATGTCGCTCAAATGATGAAGCACAAGGATGGCGTTGTCACAACGCTGGACAATGGCATTCAGGGACTGTTGAAGAAGAACAAAATTGAGCGTTTTTTTGGCCACGGAAAACTCAAGGGTAACGGAGTCGTCGAAGTCACTGGTAGTGTCCCTGCAACGATTAGCGGTAAAAACATTCTGATTGCAACAGGCAGTGTGTCATCTTCGTTTCCCGGTATGCAGCCGGATGGAGATCGAATTGGCACCAGCACCGAAGCCATCGCATGGCCGGAAGTTCCAAAGCATCTCGTGGTCATCGGTGCCGGAGTCATCGGGCTGGAACTCGGAACGGTCTGGCGTCGCCTCGGATCACAAGTCACAGTGTTGGAATATCTGCCGCGCATCCTGCCGGGAGTTGATGAGCAGGTCGCCAATGAGGCAAAGAAGATTTTTGAAAAGCAGGGATTGATATTCAAACTCGGAACGAAAGTGACATCGGTCACAGCATCCGGGACGTCATGCACAATCCAGATCGAAGGTGCGGAACCGATCACGTGTGATCGCGTGCTCATCGCAGTTGGTCGCAAACCCTGCACGGACAATCTGGGACTTGAAGAAGCAGGCGTCCAGACTGACAAACGCGGCTTCATTCAGGTCCGCGCAGAGTATCAAACGACGGCGGCAGGCGTTTACGCAGTTGGTGATGTCATTGGTGGTGCCATGCTGGCGCACAAAGCCGAAGAAGAAGGGATTGCGTGCGTTGAAAGGCTGGTGACCGGTCACGGTCACATCAATTACAACAACATTCCCGCTGTCATATACACTCAACCCGAAATCGCCTCTGTGGGAGCCAATGAAGACGCACTCAAACAGGCGGGAGCCAAATACAAATCCGGTCGATTCAGCTTCGCTGCCAACGGTCGCGCCCGTGCGGCTGGTCATACGGATGGCTTTGTAAAAGTTCTGGCTGATGAAGCCACAGATCGTGTTCTGGGAGTCCACATCATCGGGGCTCACGCGGGGGAACTCATTCACGAAGCCGCCGTCGCAATGGAATTCGGGGCCAGCAGCGAAGACATCGCTCGCTGCTGTCACGCACACCCGACGCTATCCGAAGCGATCAAAGAAGCAGCAATGGCGGTAGACAAGAGAGCCATTCATTCGTGAATTGACGTATCTCACTTCCGCCTGGAACCTGACGTCGAATCGCCTTCAATCTGCGTAATGCCCAGTGTCGAATCTGCGGCATCCAGTTGAAACTGAAATTCTCCAAGGAAAGTCATCCCCAGCAGCGGTGTCGCATTGACCGCCTCGGGTCCCAGCACCGCACATTCAACATCTTTCACCTCAAAAGTGCCCACGCGAACCACGGAAATCTTCTTGAGAACTCCCGTAATTGTGCTGCCGTCTGCGATACCGATCATGACTCGCTTATCGTTGGGTTCTGGTTTTAGATCCATCGAAACCGCAAGCTCGTAAGGCAGACTGATCACACTGGCTCCGGAATCCACGACCATCTCCGTCGTGTGTTTCCCGTTGATAACGACAGTTGCATAAAACGTGTTCCCGTCCCGACGCAGTGAAATCTTTTCTTTGTGAACGGATTTTTCCAGATCTTCCAGCTTTCTGAAATTGTTCAACAGTGACGATGTTTTTTCGAACTTCAATTCTTTGCCGCTGTCCGCGATGAGGGCTTTGACTTTCTCCTGCATCTCCGGTGAGTCCTTTGCTTTGTTATATCCTTCGGACAACTGATCAGCCAGTTTCCGCATCTTGAGCGTATTCTCCACATACGCTTCTCGAGCTTCGTTCAGCCGGGCTCGTGCCTGGTTCTCCTGTTCCTTAAATACTTCCAGCGATTTCCGCGCGAGGGACATCTGGCCCTGGAGATTGTTGATCGCACCCACCAGGCGATTGTTTGTCGCAATATCCTGAACGTTTGCAAGCTGTGCATTCAAATTAACGAGTTGCTGCTCGGCCTGCACCATCCCGGATTCGTAGCGATTGATTTCCTGTTGAATCTGGCGCAGCGGTGCCGAGGCCTGCTTGACCTTGCGTTTCAGCGTGCCCGCGTCGGAGATGCCTCGTGATAAATCACGTTCGTTCGCAAACACGATGCTGCTGCCCGCCACAATCATTTCAAGTTCAGGAGTCTGCTCGGTCGCAGCAGGCGTTTCTGCTGAGCCCTTCAGTTCATCTGCCGCAATCCAGCCTCCACAAAAAATCAGGACAGCTATCGGTGTAAGCGTTCGCATCGCGGGAATTCCTTCCTGATCGTTCAGACCAGCGGACCATAGAGCAGCGGGGTTCGATGAACCACATACTGACCTGTTGTCTTCGCAAACGCCACCGCAATCGCAAAAAACATAAAAGCTGCTGCAGAATTTTTCACGCTGAATCAGTCACAGTTGACTCCGTGGTACTGCAACCACAAGGAAAGGTTGAGTAAACTCATGGACGCACTCCAGACTCCGAAATTCAACTGACCCGAGCGCCGAAGTCGCTCACATTTCGACATTGGACTAATTGATGCCGATCAATGTGGCGTGCCATGGTTGTGGCAAGGGATACACCGTTCCGGACAAACGAGCGGGACACCGGTTTAAGTGCCGGGACTGCGGGACCATCGTTTCGGTTCCGGCGGACGAATGGCGAGGATCCGGCGACGGTTTCGGATTCGAAAACGACGGAGTTGATCCGGCAGGTACAGGGTACCACGATTCCGGCAATCCATACGCATCCTTTGTCGATCGAGGGCCGAGTCGTAGCCAGGCAGGACGCGCTGATGCGCTTTCGAGGACAAATGTCTGCGCCATCTTTCTGTATATCACTGCGAGTCTGTCGATCTTGATGCACTGCGCAAATATCGTACTCACCATTGCTGACCCTGACAAAGCCGCAGCACCGGGTGTGCGTGTACCGGCGAATGAAACAGAACGCTCGGCCCGAATGGCTGGTTCGCTCGCTGCAGGTTTCACGATCCTGGCACTGCAGGTTTTGATAATCGTTGGTGCTTCCTTCCAGATCGCCAAAACCAGCTTCTACTTCCAGAATCCGTAACAGAAAGCGACAAGGTATCGCATGACCAGAACTCTCTTTGTTGACGTCAATGTTTTGGACTGCTCGGGGGAAGATCCCTATCCCGGCGAAGTCATGGTCGAGGGCAATCGGATCACTGCGGTTCGCCGCGCCAAAGGAGCACTGCCGCGTGACAATGTCCGGGTCTTCGATGGAGGCGGTACGACAACGCTTATGCCTGGGTTGATCGAATCGCATTCGCATCTGAGCATCGACAACACCGACGACCTGGCGGCCATCGGCATGGTTCCGCTTGAAGAAAACACGTTGATGGCTGCGCGTAACGCGCGATTCTATCTGGACTGTGGCATTACCAGTTGCATCAGTGCGGCCGCCGCCAAACCCAGACTGGATGTCGTGATTCGAAATGCAATCAATGCCGGGGAGATTCCGGGCCCGCGAATGCTGGCTGCCAGTCCCTGGCTAACGGTGACCGGAGGCCTGGGTGACCTTCGCACATTGCACATGCCGCATATGGCGTCGATGGCCATCGTCCTGGACGGTCCCGAACAGTTCCGCCGTCAGGTGCGTGAACTGATTCGTGAAGGTGTGGATATCATCAAACTCGTCGTTTCGGGTGACACGTTCATTCCGCACGCGCCTTCCACATCAACCGTCATGTCGGAATCGGAAGTCGCTGCGGCTGCGGAAGTCGTGCATGCGCATGGCAAACGCATGAGCGCACATGCTCGGAGTGCGGATGCTGTCAAATTGTGCGTACGGTACGGGGTGAAAGTGATTTACCATGCCAATTTTTTAGACGACGAGGCTCTCGATCTGCTGGAAGCGAACAAAGACTGGGTGTTCGTCAGTCCAAACATCGGTTTCACGGCAATTGCAGCGTATGCAGGACAGAAATGGTTTACTGAACAACAGGTTCAGGATCTGGGGTTTCGAGAAGAACTGGAAGGTGCCGCACGCGGTCTGCAGGAACTGAAACGACGTGGAGTCCGTATCCTCGGTGGTGGTGACTATGGTTTCGGACTCACACCACATGGCGACAACGCGCGGGATCTGGATCATCTGCATCGCTATTGTGGCTTCAGTCGGATGGAGGCATTGCTCTCGATGACAAAGAATGGCGGCGAGGCCATGGGTCTGCCGGGCGAGCTGGGACAAATCCGTGAAGGGTTCCTTGCCGACTTACTGCTGGTCCATGGTGATCCGCTTGAGAATCCAAAACTCCTGCTGGACCGAAGTCATCTTCTGGTAGTGATGAAAGACGGCCAGTTGCACAAATCACAATCAGGGGACTGACGTCCCTCCGCTCGCCTTTCTTCGGATCGGCGGGCATTTCGATATCACGAGGTTCGACGACCGATTTTGGCGAGGATCATCGACGAATTGAAATAGCGACTTCGAAACGGATATGATTGAGCGAGCGGTGGGTGTCAGCCCGCCGATTTCTTAGCGAAGGAGTCGGAGGATTGACGTCGCTCCGCTCGCCGGTGATATTGATGACACGTGATATCTTCATGATTATAGAAAGCGGGTTGTGAGCGAAACCTGGATTGCTGAGCGGATGCACAAGATTGATGCCTCCGGAATTCGAAAAGTGTTTGATCTTGCGGCGACGATGACGAAGCCGATCAATTTGAGTATTGGTCAGCCCCATTTTGACACGCCGCAACCGATTAAAGATGCATTGTGTCAGGCCGTGCAGGATGGGAAGAACGCCTACAGTCAGACGCAGGGAATTCCGCCACTGCTGAAACTGTTACAGTCCGATATCGACCAGCGCTATCATCATCCTGATCGGAAAGTCTTTGTCACGTCCGGCACCAGTGGTGCGTTGATGCTGGCATTGTGTACGCTCATCAATCCCGGTGACGAAGTGATTGTCTTCGATCCGTGGTTCGTGATGTATCGGCACTTAACGACATTGGCGGGTGGCACTGTTGTGGAGATTTCGACGTATCCGGATTTTAAGATACGGATTGAAGATGTTCGTAAAGCCATCACACCCAGAACCAAAGTAATTTTGTTCAACAGCCCGGCCAATCCCACCGGAGCGGTTGCGTCGGCTGCGGAAGTTCAGGCACTTGCGGAACTGGCCGCAGAGAAGAATATCGCTCTGATCAGTGACGAAATTTATCGAGTGTTCTGCTACGACGAACCATTTCACAGTCCCGCAGAATGGAATGATCGGACGATCGTCATTGATGGATTCAGCAAGTCGCATTCGATGACCGGGTTGCGGCTGGGCTACATCCACGGACCGCAGTACGTCGTTCAGCAGATGCTGAAGCTGCAGCAATTCACCTTTGTGTGCGCCCCGCATCCGGTGCAGTGGGCGGGGGTGACGGCTTGGGAAATCGAGCTGAAGGACAACATTCAGGATTATCATCGCAAACGCGACATGCTGGTGAATCTGCTGAAGGACGACTTCGAAATTCACGGCGGTCAAGGAGCATTTTACTTATTTCTGAAAGCTCCGTGGGGGACCGGTTCGGAATTCGTGGCTGAATCAATTCGCAACAATCTGCTGATCATTCCGGGTAACGTGTTCAGTCCGTCCGACACACATTTCCGCGTTTCCTTCGCGGCGGAAGACGATTTGATTCGCGAGGGAGCCGCTGTTTTGTGCCGTCTTGCCAGAAATCCGCCAGCCTGAAAGGCGATTTGGGTCGAATGAAAAAATCGACAGTTTTTGCTCAGATCGTGCAAATTTTCGGGAATGATATGTGCTAGAACTGAAAAAAACGGGACAATACGCCAAGGTCACGGGGTTATGACTATCGGCCAGCATCTGAGCGTTTCGGAATTTCTGGTGTTTGTAAGTTGTGTTTAACCGCAGTCTGCAAGGGAGATTTTTATGCGTACGATACGTCGAAGGACGCAGGGGTTCACTCTGATTGAACTTCTCGTCGTGATTGCCATCATTGCGATCCTGGTCGCTATTCTTCTCCCGGCCGTTCAGCGTGCCCGTGAAGCAGCGAACAAGTCGCGATGTCTGAACAACCTGAAACAGATGGTCCTGGGAATGCACAACTACCATGACACTCACAATGCGTTCCCCCCCGGACAGATTGTCACGCAATGGTTGAATACCAACACGCAGGTTACCAACCTGCTAACGTCCATCCCGCAATACGTGAACCCACTTGAGCCATACAACAACATTCAGACGTTTGGCTATCAGGGCGCAAGTTGGATGCTTCACTTGTTGCCTTACCTTGAGCAGGGGAATGTTTATCAATTGTGGCGTCCGCAATTCAATGTTTTTGGAAATTCGGAAATCCAATACGACCTCAACTTCGTGGGCACACCGTGGTACCTGGTTGGCTATGCACCGGCTCAGACTGAAATCCCGACCTACTATTGTCCATCACGCCGAGGCAGCATGGACAGAACCAGCAAGTTTTCCCATAACAAGTACCTCGACACAGATGCGGTCGTGAAGATTGTCACACCGCCGGGTGTCCGTGGTGGTGGAACAGATTATGCCGGGTGTGCTGGTTCAGGTCTGTTGTTCAACGATTTGACTCGATCATTGTGGGACTTGACCGGGGCGCAACTTTCACAAATCCAGGCGCTCACCCCCGGCGTCAACACGATCAACTACTACAACCAGCAAAACTTGAACGTCGGGATGTTTTACGCCAATAGTTCTGTTCGGATGGGAGACATCAAGGACGGAACAACACAAACGATTATGATTGCTGAGGCTGAGCGATTTGAAAGCGTTCGAACACGCCCGCAGGATCCGCCTCGACTGATCACTCAAGTTGCGAGTGACGGCTGGGCATGGGGCGGGCCAGCAACCCTGTTCTCGACGTTTATCGCACCGAACAAGCGTCAACACTACGCTTACGCAGGCTCGCCGCATGACGATGTCGTTCAGGTTGGGCTGGCGGACGGTTCGGCTCGCCCGATTTCACAGGCCGTAGGCTTGTCGATCTGGCAGGCTCTTGGAAACATCGCGGGCGGGATTCCTGCGCAGAATTTCTGATGTTTTACAGTTGATTTGTCTTGCGTCCGATTTTGCTATGGCATCAGATCGAGTGTTCAACGCCAAGTCGCCGACTTGGCGTTTTTTTCTCGTCGCCGCAGGCTTTACCAATCCGCCACGTTGTGCGAACCTGTGACATCGCACATTCCCCATTTTCGAATTCGTCCGAGTCGTTGAATGACCATTCGATATATCTGCATGGGCTGCGAATCCGTGCTGAAAATCAAGGATGAAAAAGCCGGCACACGAGGAAGGTGCCCTAAATGCAAAGCGGAGTTTGATGTTCCGTTTTCTTCGGATGACGATGGAACTGAAGGAATAGGGCGCAGTGCATCGAAAAATGTTGCGCCAGTTGATGACATCGATATGCCGCTGGAACTGACGCCGGAAGTTGAGGACCACCCCGACTTCGATCCTTTGGAGGTCCTGAGTCCATCGATTGCTGAAGTACGAACGTCATCATCAGACTCCGGCCCCGGCGCTAATGGAAAAAAACCATCGATCGCAGAATTGATGCGTGACTTCGAAGCCGGCAAGAAGAAGGAGCGAAAGCGAGATTCGCAGTCGGAAATCCAATCACAATCGTCCACGCCAAGTTCCGTAAAGACAGTCGGCACAGCGACGGATGCATTGTCGCGAGCCTATCAGCAGAAGCGCGAGTCCGCAAACCAACCGACTGTCAGCGCGAAAGACGCGAAGGCGGCCGAGCAGCGTGCTTTATTCTTTCAGTTCCTGTTGAAGAAGGCTGGTCCGTTGAGTGCCTTAGTGATCCTGCTGCTGTCGGGGTACTATTGGTACATGACTCAGAATTTTTATCACGGCGTCCCGCTGTATCCCGTCACAGGAAAGTTGATCTCACAATCTGGCGACGTCGAAGGATTGCGCGTGATGTTTTCGCCGGTCTCAAGTGGATCGGAAGATCAGCGAAGTGCTGCCGAGGGCGTCACAGCAGCGGATGGAAGCTATTTTCTGGTCTACATGGAACCGCATCGAGGTGCTCCAGCCGGGAAATACGAAGTCACGCTCTTTGCGAAGTCCGGCATGCCAGTGATGCTGTCTGGGGGGATGCCCATGTTGACTGTCAGCGATACCGAGACAAATTACTTTGAACTTAGTCTATAGACTATGACCACGGCAGATTATGACCACAACGATTATCGACTACGGAATGGGCAATCTTCGCAGTGTTCAAAAAGCCTTTGAGCGCATTGGGGAATCGGCCGTTATCAGTTCTCAGGCCGATGAGATTGCGGCCGCAACCAGAGTGGTGCTGCCGGGTGTCGGCGCGTTTCGCGACGCGATCGCTGCTCTGCGAGAGCATGACCTTGTCGCCGTCATTAAGGATCATATTTCTGCGGATCGTCCATTTCTTGGAATCTGTCTGGGACTTCAGATGCTGATGGAAGTTTCCCTGGAAGATGGGGAGCACGACGGGTTAGGAATCATTCCTGGCACTGTGCAGCGGTTCAATTTACCTGCCGAATACAAAATTCCGCACATGGGCTGGAATCAGTTGAACCGAAGTGCTCAGCCGGATCATGGATTGCTTCGGGAACTGGGTGACGATCCCTGGTTCTATTTTGTTCACAGTTACCACGTCGTCCCGCAGGATCCATCGTGGATTGCAGCCACAACGGATTATGGCGGTCCGTTTGTTTCTGTGGTTGCGAAAGGCAATGTGATGGCGACGCAGTTTCATCCGGAGAAAAGTCAGTCCTGCGGCATGCAGTTGCTGAAGAACTTTGTGGCGGTCACGGCAGACGCAGTGGCAGTCTGATGACGGCCCGCCTTAATCAGAACCGACCACCAGCGGGCACGCCCGATTTCTCTTGAGTGTTTGAACGATCACATGCTACAGCTATTACCCGCCATTGATCTTCTGGATGGTCGATGCGTTCGACTGCGTCAGGGAAACTACGACGACAGTACCGTGTTTTCCGATGACCCAGTCGATATGGCCCTCCGCTGGCGGGATGAGGGTGCTGAACGGCTGCATCTGGTTGATTTGGATGGTGCCAAAGTCGGCCGTCCTGTCAATCAGGATGTCGTGCGGCGCATTATCGCAGCGACCGGACTTCCGTGTCAGCTTGGCGGTGGGATTCGCAGTGAAGACAGTGTCCGTTCCACTCTTGAACAAACTGGCGTCGATCGCGTGATTGTGGGCACAAAAGCACTTCGCGAACCAGACTGGTTTGCGGAAATGTGTTCAAAGTTTCCTGATCAACTGGCTCTGGGGCTGGATGCAAAGGATTCCATGGTTGCGACTCACGGCTGGCTTGAAGTTTCGCAAGTCTCCGTTACAGAATTAGCTCAGCGATTCGTTGGCGTACCACTCGCCGCTGTGATCTACACAAACATCGCCAATGATGGCATGATGCAGGGAATTGACCAACAGACACTCGACGACTTCGGAACGCTGGCAGACATGGGGTTGCCCGTAATTGCCTCAGGAGGCGTCACCACGATGGACGACATCGCCGCGCTGAAAGCAATTGCCGTGAAGCATCCCAATCTCATTGGCGCGATTACCGGTCGCGCGATCTATGAAGGCACGATTCGCGTTCGCGAAACGATAGAGTTTCTGAAAGCCTGAGGCTCTGATGAAAACGGAATTCCTGACACTTGATGCCATCGAAGCGTTTGACCGCGATGGCTATATCGTCATCGAAAATCTGCTGAATGCCGAAGAAACAGAACTGTTTGGCACGATCGCACGGCGAGACCACACACTTGCGGCGGCGCGCACGTCGCGGGCCGATGGCGAAGGCGGATCAGTCGATCTGGTCGTTGAAAATGAACTCCCGCCCGATTCGATTTACTCAGCCATTGTGCAGGCCGAACCCCTGGTGTCGGCAATGGAATCACTGCTGGGCGATGAAGTCTATCACTATCACCACAAAATGATCCTGAAGGAACCGCGTGTCGGCGGAGCGTGGACGTGGCATCAGGATTACGGTTACTGGTACAACAACGGTTGCCTGCTGCCCGATATGGCCAGTTGTATGTTCGCCGTGGATCGAGCGACCAGAGAAAACGGATGCCTGCAGGTGTTGCGAGGTTCGCATCGCATGGGCCGAATTGACCATGTCAAACGTGGTGACCAGACCGGAGCCGATATGGAACGTGTCAGTGCGGCGCTGGAACGCATGGAACTGGTTCATGTGGAAATGACGCCGGGATCGGCAGTTTTATTTCACGGAAATACGCTGCATCGTTCTGATCAGAACCGCAGCGAGAATCCACGCTGGGCTTTCATCTGCTGCTACAACACTCGCAGCAACAGCCCATACAAGACAGGCCGTCATCCGCTCTATTCTCCAATGATGCGTGTCCCTGCTGCCGAAGTCGCGTCGATTGGTCGTCTGCATCTGCAATCTTTGTTGGTTGAGAATTGAATACCACGGCCGAACGCCTGAAGTCCATCGGCCGTGAGCTGGGTTTCGCTCAGATCGGGATCGCCCCGGCTGTCACCCCGACCGGATTTCACAGACTGCTGCAATGGATCAGCGACGGTCATTGTGCAGGCATGCAATGGGTAGAGCGGCGTGCTGAGGCGTACCGTCATCCGGACGGCGTGATGCCTGGAACTCGAAGCGTGATCATGGCCGCGATGAACTACCACGACGGCGGAGTTGCCGCTGCTGCGGACGGCGGTGGAAGAGTCGCTCGGTACGCATGGGGATCCGCCGACTATCATGTCGTGTTGAAGTCGCGATTGAAGCAACTTGCGGATTTGGTGCGTGCTGAAGTCCCGGTCGCGCGGACTCGGGTTGTGATCGACACAGCTCCGCTGCTGGAACGAGACTTCGGACGCCTGGCAGGCATCGGCTGGTTCGGCAAGAACACGATGCTCATCAGTCGATCGATCGGCAGTTATACTTTCCTCGGAGCCGTGCTGACGGATGCCGAGCTGGAATACGACAAGCCGGTTGAGCAGAACTATTGCGGGACTTGTACGCGTTGTCTGGATGCGTGCCCGACCGATGCGTTTCCTGAACCCGGCGTTCTGGATGCGCGGCGGTGTATCAGCTATCTGACGATCGAACATCGCCGGTCGGCAATCCCGCCAGATCTGCGATCCGGGATAGGCGATTGGCTGTTCGGGTGCGACATTTGCCAGGACGTTTGTCCGTGGAATCGTTTCGCTCCGGACGAAACGCTGCCTGAGTTTGAACATCTGTCGTCAATGAATCCAGTCGATTGCCGTGAACTGCTGACACTGTCTGCGGAACAATTTGAGTTACGATTCAAGGACTCCCCATTGTCGCGACCGGGCAGGGCAGGGCTGCTTCGGAATGCGGCCATCGTTCTTGGAAATGCACAGGACCCGTCCGCTGAACCAGCGCTTGTTACCGCGCTTGCTGATCCGGAATCCATGATTCGTGGAGCTGCGGCATGGGCACTTGGTCGGATTGGAACATCCACCGCCGTCTCGGCGATTCAGGATCGCCGAGCAGTGGAAAACGATGAATCTGTCCGGTTCGAGATTGACGACGCGCTGCGAAGTTTTCCCGATCAGGAATTCTGAGTCGCAGGAAGGTATGTGCTCAGGACCGCTCGATGAATAAGAGTCGGCTTTCCCAACCCCGCCCGCCGAAGGCAGGGAGGGGTCGGACCCAGCGAAGCGATGGTCCGGGGGAGGGCCAACGCATATTGGAAATGTTGGAGTGATGTTCAATCCTGTGCGCAGCGTTCGCCGCGAACCAACTGGCAAGCCCCCTCCCGGACTTTGCTTCGCTCGTCCGACCTCCCCCAAAGCTGCGCTCGGGGGAGGTTGATTGAGATCAGTTTACTGCAAAATCCGACTGTTATTTTTCGAGAGGTCCTTAGTTCGACATATGCTACTTCAAAGCAAACCACACAATTGCCGCAACCGCAGTCCCAGCGACGATTGCGGCCAACACCCAGTATCGCATCCGGCCTGTCGCAGGAGATTTTGACTGTCTGGCATTGATCGTGCGATGGGGCAGATCGGTGGTCTTCAACAGCGGGACACCGGATTCATTTGCCGCCTGAGCATTATCCAGTTCCATCGCGGCCAGCAACTCGTTGATCATAAGCTTCGAGGCGACTTCCTGTTCCACCTGAGGCGCAATGGCTTTGGGATCGGACTTAAGACTCGTCGCAGCGATATCGTTCAACACCGTGTCTTCGGTTGGCCAATTGAGTGATACGCTGTCCTCGACAGACAAAACATCCGGAGTCGGCGTAACACCTTCTGCCAACTGTCGCAACTCCTTCGCGACAGCCAGAAGTCTGGTACTTCGTGAATCTTTGCTCAGTGAACCATCGACGTCACAGTCAGATTCGATGCGTTTCAGCAGCACAGAAAACTCGGTCAGAAACTTGTCCGCAGGCTGAACGACGGAGCTGACTGATTCTGGAGTGAAAGCAGCGGAATTCCTGTTGGCAGTGGTTTTTGTTTCCTCGCGTTTCAGAATGATCGGTTTGGCGTCCAGTTCCGAGCGATGAGCGGTCGCATCCAGAAAATTGCGCAGGCGATTGGCAACTTCACCGGCGGTTGCAGTTCGATCATTGCGGTTTTTTGCCATCATCTGCAGCAGAATCTGAATCAGTTCTTCCGGCACATCGCTGCGGAACTCGGACAATGCGGGAGGCGTTTTCTTTTGATGTGCAATAAGTCGCTGGACGAGTGTCCCTTCTGTAAACGGTGGTTGACCGGTCAGCAGAAAGTAGAGCGAACATCCCAGACTGTAAATGTCGGCGCGATTGTCCACCGTGTGACTGTCGGCCGCCTGTTCCGGAGAAAGATAATCGGCTGTTCCAAGGACACGCTCGTCGTACTCGCGAGTCAGATTTTCGTCGCTGTCAAAATCCTGAGCCAGGCCAAGATCCAGGATTCGAACGGTTTGATCGTCCGACAAAAACAGATTGCCCGGCTTGATGTCTCGATGCACCAGTCCTGCTTGATGAGCGTGTTCAAGTCCCAGCGCTGCCTGAAGAATAAAATCAACAGCAGTCCGACATGGCAACGGGCCGTCTGCGTTGACGGTGTCAAAAAGGTCGCGCCCTTCGAGCAGTTCCATCGCCATGAAATGCACATCGGCCTGCCCATCCGTGCCGGAAAAAATTCCAAACACGCGCACGATGTTGGGATGATTCAGACGCTGCGTGGTTGCCGCTTCACGTTGAAACCGCTGCAGATAAGATGCCGTTTTTGTTTTGGACGGTGGCAGAACCTTCAACGCATGAACGGCACCGGACTGCCGGTCTTCCGCCGCGTAAATCGTACTCATTCCACCCCTGGCGATACGATTGAGCAGTTTATAGTCGCCCAGGAAGAAACCGCGAAACCGCCCTTGAAGGAGTTTTTCTGCATGCCACGGCGTGATCAGTTTTTGCTTGAGCAGCCAAACCATGATTTCCTGTGGAGAAACGTCGGCGGATCGGTCACCTGCGACAGTCGAAAACCGCTCTTCGACGACTGTCATCTGTTCACGGCTCAGCAAACCACTCAGTGCCAGCATCTGGAGGAAAGAGGTGAGTGAAGGTTGAGCTGTCATCTGGAGTCAGGCACGTTGCGAATAGGTTGCGGTGAGTCAGGACTTGTGAGTACAGGAGTATCATTGACAATCTCTGAATCCTTCGCCAGACAATAAAGTCACTGAATCTGACAAGTTCGTCGACCTGTAGTTTGCTGAGTGGAATTCTGACGGGTAAACTTACCTGTTGTGTACGCAGCGCATGAGGCGCTCCGGGTGGTCAAACAGTCCCGAACTCTTCGCCTCCGTTTCAGCGATTATGAATCGACCTTCGGACAGCCAGTTTGCTCAACAGACACCAGAGCAGTTCGCTGCGTTTCTGCGGATGCGAGCGCAGGAAGCTGTGGCTGCTTCTGTGCATCATGCGTCACTTTCGCAGCAGTACATGTCGCTCTCGCAGCGATTCTCGGCACTCGCCGAACAAGTGGCGACGGGAAATATTTCTCAGGCGCTGCAATGTCTGCCGCAACTTGAGCGCGAGGCAAATTCCGGAATTCCTGCTGCGCCAGTCGGAGCGACGCTTTCTGCTTCCGATACCGTGCAGAAGCTCGCGTCGGAGTTTTCCGGAACACCAGATCCCACAACGAATGCTCAGCCATTTTATTCGCCGCTCGCCAGGTTCACTCCGGCGGAAACCGGAACGGTTCCTGAGAACAAATCCGGGCCTGGGGACGAGACTGCGAATCCATCGACAACTTCGCCGCCAAAAACAGATGACCCGTCGCGCAAGACTCAGGATACCCCTGTTCCGCTTTCGCCGCGAAAGAAGACGAGACGTCCCGTTTCAGTGCGATCCATTCTGGAACGCGCGAGAATCGCCGGACTGGAGGCGGCCGAAAAAGTGCGTGTGAAGGCAAAGAAGTCCGATCTCAAGCCTCAGTTGCGAACGACGACGGAAGAACTCACGAAGGAATTGAAACGCGGAAGTATGCCTGCCGTGATCAGTTTGGTACTCACTGGGATCGTTTTGTTCATCCTGGCGTTGAGACAGATGGAGTTCTTTGAAGACGCTCCTGTGCTGCCGATCATCGCCAGCATTTCTGAATCGGTTGAATCACCCGAAGAATCCATTCCCATCGAACCGCCGACACAGGAAACCGGCGAACAACTCGAACAGCCTGTTGAAGAAAAGCCTGAAGAGCCAATTCCTGAACCGGTGCCCGAGCCAGCGCCTGAGCCCGAACCTGCGCCGGAAATCGAGGTGGCCGATGCAGCGTTGCCGGAGACTCCGGATGGCACGCTTCCATCGGCACCGGAACCAGTCGATGGCGCGGAACTCGGGGCGACTGACAACCGCAGTGAAGCGGGGCGGCAGGCACTGGTCGCCAAATATGGTGGTTCGGCAGCCAGTGAATCCGCCGTCGGTTTTGCCCTCGAATGGCTGGCTGCGCGGCAGCGAGTGAACGGGACGTGGGACTTTATCGATGTCGGACCCTGCACGCAGAAAGGTTCCGTCAACAATCCGATTGGTGGAACGGCGTATGCGTTACTTCCTTTTCTGGCCGCCGGACAGACTCACCGGGAAGGGCAGTACAAGAAACAAGTGCAGGCGGGACTCGCGTTTCTCACGGAAATTGGAATTGTTGCTCCGGCAGGCTACGACCTTCGCGGTGTCATCAACAAAGTGGATGACGATACCGATCCAAACTACGCTTACTACGTGCATGGTGCGGCGACGCTGGCTTTGTGCGAAGCTTATGCGATGACAAAAGATCGAAAGTTAAAATCTGCCGCCGAAGGGGCCGTTTTGTTTCTTGTCAATTCACAGAATCCACGTGGCGGTGGCTGGCGGTACAATCCGCAGGAGAGCGGTTCCACATCTGCGACGGCCATCCAGGTGATGGCGCTCAAAGCGGCGGAGAAAGCCGGCATCAGGATTCCGGCTGCTACCTGGAAGGGCGTTTCCTATTATCTTGACAGTATCTCAGTCGATGGCGAGGGGCGTTACGGCTATGAAGTCGAGAAAAAAACTTATGCCATGTCTGTCACATCGATGGCATTGCTCAGTCGCATGTACCTCGGCTGGGGACGCGACGATGGCGATCTGCGTGCTGGTATCGCATTGATCAATAAGAGCACATCGACGGAAAACTACTACACGAATTATTTTGCAACGCAGGTGATGAAAAATTGGGGTGGCCCCGAATGGGACCGCTGGAATACTCGAATGCGCGATGAATTGATCGCTCGACAGGAAACCGATGGCCCGGCCAAAGGCAGTTGGGCCCCCCGAGATCGCGCGGACTACAGCAGATCCGGTGGTCGTTTGCTCACAACGTGCCTTGCCACATTGACGCTTGAGGTTTACTACCGAAATAAGCCGCTCCTGGATGAGAATTTAAAGCCCGCTCCGATTGAAAACACTGCCGTAGTTGTCCCGACAAAAACTCCATAGTTGGATCTATTGAACTTTGACTGTCGGATTTCTCAACCCCTCCCGCCGAAGGCAAGGGAGGGGTCGGGCCGAGCGAAGCAATGGCCCGGGGGAGGGAATCCGCGAGTCGTAAATTCTGAATTCACGTTCAATACTGAGTTAGACATGAGTGATCGAACGTTTAACAGCAACAACCATCGCTCAACGAAATCTTCCCGGAGATGTCTGTGCGTTACGTTCACCACGAACCAAAGTGCACGCCCCCCTCCCGGACGTCGCTTTGCTCGTCCGACCTCCCCCTGAAGCTCCGCTTGGGGGAGGTTGATTGCGAACGCCTTGCCGCAGATGCGACAGGAATTGTTGGGTGGACGACTAGCCCGCTCGCTGGTGGGCCGGCGCGGCTTAGCTGCCGCTTGTCCCAACCTACGCAGCGGTTGCGTTGAGAATTCATTCGATTCACCAGGCGCGGTCATTGAATTCAGTGATGACTGGAGTACAATCGCAGTCCCCGCCGAATGAGTTGACGGTTCTAATCGTCCCATTTGGCTTCCCTCCAACTTACCCTGTCAATTTTCCGGAGTCCCGTTGATGTCACGTCGCCGCCCTGGATTCACACTCATCGAGTTGCTGGTTGTGATTGCAATTATTGCGGTCCTTGTTGCCTTGTTGTTGCCAGCCGTGCAGCAGGCTCGTGAAGCTGCCCGCAGAACTCAATGCAAGAACAATTTGAAACAGATTGGTTTGGCCATTCACAACTATGAAAGTGCTACACTCGTTTTTCCACCAAGCAGCACAAGTGCGTTTTCTCGGGGTGTCTGGAACTGGCCGGGTGCAGGCCCGAATGATCGGACGATTCATCTGCATAGTTTCGCCAGTCTGATTCTGCCATATCTGGAAGGTACGAATATCTATAACGGAATTGACTACAACGTCTCTTCTCTTGCCCCCGCAAATCGCGCGATGGCTTCGCAGATTCTTCCGTTCTACCGCTGTCCGAGTTACACGGGTCCCGACGTCAGTAAAGATCCGTATTACACGACGACGGTTGGCTACGACAAATTCGCAATTCGCAACTACGTGGCCATGGGTGCCAAAACAGTGGTTGGTTTGTCAGGTGCAATCCCGGCAGATGGAGTCATGTATCCGGGATCACGAACAGGGTTCCGCGATATCACGGATGGCACGTCGAACACTGTGATGATCGCTGAAACGCGGGAAGAGAACGCCTCTGTCTGGATCGATGGTTCAACGGCTTCCGTTGCGGCCCGCTGGCTGGATCTCACCAGCCCGACGTATTCTGGCAACAGTGTTTCCATCAACCACAAACCTTACTTTCCTGGTGGCATTTTCCCATCATCGATCGGTCAGAACTGGGGTCCATCCAGCTTCCATACCGGCGGTGCCCATCATCTTCTGTGTGATGGCTCCGTGCGTTTTCTTTCGGAAAACATGGATGTCCTGCTGTACGATGGTCTTGTGTCACGCAACGGTGGCGAAGTCCTTGGTGAGTTCTAAGATCGCTCGAAAAATAACTGTTGAATTTGTGGCCTGATATTCGCAAACAACCTCCCCCAAGCGGAGCTTCAGGGAGAGGTCGGACAAGCGCAGCAAAGTCCGGGAGGGGGGCTTGCACTTTGGTTTGCGGTGAACGCAACGCACAGACACAGTATCGAACACTGTTCCAGAATTCACAACTCGCGGCTGCCCTCCCCTGGACCATCGCTTCGTTCGGCCCGCCGCCTCCCTGCCTTCGGCGGGCGGGGTTGTGAAATCAGACTCTTTTTCATCGAACGATGTTTCGGCAACCTGCCACCTTGATCCGGCTTACTGGAATCCCAGATGTTTTCGCAATTCCTCTGAGGAAACTCCGCGAGAGCGCAGCGATTGCAGAGTTTCCGCCTGGTAGCGTTTGGCAAGCCGTTTGCCATCGGAGTCGCAGACCAGCGGATGATGATGGTACTCCGGTGTTGGCAGGCCAAGCAATGCCTGCAGGAGCCGATGGATGTGAGTCGCCTCAAACAGATCCTCACCGCGCGTAATTCGTGTGACCTGCTGCAACGCATCGTCCACGACGACTACAAGATGATAGCTGCAGCCTATGTCCTTGCGGACAAGGACGACGTCCCCCAACAATTCAGGCTGAGCCTTTTGGGCACCGCGTGCCACGTCGATCCATTCGAGGTTGCCGCTCGTTTCGTGCAATGCACGATTCAGATTCAGCCGCATTGCAAACGATTCGCCACTGGCGATCCGCGACTTTCGTTCATCTTCCGTCAAAGTGCGGCAAATTCCGGGGTAGAGTGCTCCCTCCGATCCGTGCGGAGCACCGCCAGCGGCCTCAATTTCCTTCTGAATATCTTGGCGAGTACAGAAGCACGGATAAAGCAGCCCGCGCATTTGGAGCTGATCGGCGGCTTTCCTGTAGTCGTAAAGGTGCTCTGATTGTCGTCGAACGGGAGTTTCCCATCGGATACCAAGCCAGTTCAGATCTTCAAAAATCGTTTCTTCAAATCCACGGCGACAGCGAGTGAAATCGATATCTTCAATTCGCAACAGAAAACGTCCACCAGAATGTCGAGCGGCTTCAAATGCGAACAGTGCAGAATAAGCATGGCCAGAATGGAGCAATCCGGTCGGACTGGGGGCGAATCGTGTAATGATTGAAGGCGACATAATTTGAAGGCGACATGAAGTGTCAACGCTAAAAGTCACCATCGTTCAGGATCGCCTGAGGCCGCACGCTCCCGGAATTCAGGCGAGCGCCAGCCGGAGTGATGATTCGCTTATACACCAGCAGATCAATACTCTGACTGAGAAACTTTGTGGATCCGTCGCAGAAGGTTGCACAGACGCCGCCGGGGTGATTGGAACTTGGCCAAGGGCTGCGGCCTTCAATGCCATCACGTCCGCCATTGATGACGCACTGCGGAAAATTCGGATCAACGGGCGGATTTTCATAATACGACGGACCAGCAAAACTCACACGTTCGATCGGCAGCACAAAAGTGCAACTGCGGGCATCGGGATCGCCCCACATCTGGGCCGGACTTACCTGACCTCCGGCATGAAGGTTTTCTGTCAGCAGCAGAGTTTGACTTTGACC